>OBEQ012877863.1_pt1 | contig 58813 bp, 58 predicted proteins | sample 1670901 | NCBI WGS metagenome assembly OBEQ01 (sample SAMEA104232315, study PRJEB22302) | groundwater metagenome | biome: forest; feature: aquifer; material: groundwater | place: USA | collected 2011-08-07 | depth 5.4 m
CTTAATTCTCGTTTTTTAAAGTACCAAACTAAAAAGAGTGTATAACACTCTTTAAATTTAGCAATCCCAATAGTAGGTTACGAATTTTGGCGGTGGCGATGTCCCGAAGTTAGAACCAAAAGCACGGTTCAAATTCGAGGATATTGATAAAAGTATACAGAAACTAAGGGCTATCTACAAAAAAAATCCTAGTTATTTCGATGTTCCAGAGTTTGCACAGAAGCTTTACTAATAGAATCTCATATAATCTGATATATGCCATATGTGAGATTTACCACTATAATCCGCTATAATCGGCTATATTATATATAGAATCCGTCTTTACATTTCAAAGAATAGACATAATACATGAGAATATTTTATCAGATCGTGGCGAAGGTCGCCTTCGCGTCCCTTCTGGCGGACTTCGTCACGCCGAAGGTCCGCTACTGCGGACCGAAGGCGGAGACGGAGAGATTCGAACTCTCGAGACCTTTCGGCCTACGCGCTTTCCAAGCGCGCGCACTAGACCACTATGCGACATCTGCTTGAGATCAAGGCCATATGACATTGTTACCGACTCCTTGGGAAGATCAGAATAAGCAGTGACTCTGTTGCGGCCCTCTTCTTTAGAAGCATAAAGTGCTCGATCAGCCGCTTTGAAGAGACTTCCGTAATCTTTGAGTTTGCGCGAAGAAGCCACGCCGGCGCTTACGGTAAAGCGCATTTCGGGATATTCGGGGACAAAAATTTGGCCGATTTTTTCTCTAATAAAGTCAGCTTTGAGCTTGGCGCCATATTCATCAATCCCAATCATCGCGAGCGCCATTTCTTCCAAAAGAAGCGCGTGAGCTTCTGTTATAACCTCTTTATTTATTTCATTGGCTAGTTCCATCACCAATGTATTATACATTTTCCCATACAGTTCGTTCACTCATTGTAGAGAAGGAGTTGCAGATACGATTTCGATTTCAAAAATAAGGGTGGAGTTCGGCGGAATGGGGCCGACTTGCCGCGCTCCATAACCAAGTTCTGGCGGGATCGTGATCATCCTTTTACCTCCCACTCTCATGCCCAAAATACCGCTCTCCCAATTGGAATTGAGCTGTCCGCCACCAACTAAGAAATTGAAAGGGATGCCGTTATTTAAAAGTTTCGAATCATGAATAACAGTACCATCCGCAAGTTTCAGCATATAATTAATACTCACTTGCATCCCCTTTTCTACCGCAAGGCCAGTGCCAATTTTCAAATCCTTCGCTATAACGGCGGGACCAGTCGCAGTATTGAGAGCGGCGCTTTGATTGTTGGTCACATCATCGAAGGTGCTTATGACAGTATTGCCAAAGAACATATAAGTGATAAAAATAACCCCAACACCGACCGCGATCCATTCCTTTTTTGATAATTTTTTCATAGTGATTTTATTTTACATAAAGATCCGCCTTGATTCAACTAAAGATGTTGATTATAATGTCTCTCATGGAAAACAATCCTCATCCGCTAACTCTCCTCGAAATGGCTTTTGCCGCTAAGAAGCGAGTCTCTCTGATTTCTAAAGAATTTGAAGCCGGTTTCGAGTTTCTGATGAATTATCCGAAGTCGGTCACCATTTTCGGCTCAACCAAGGTCACCCCGAAAGATCATTTTTATAAAAAGGCCGAGAGTCTGGCGGCAAGAATTGTGAAGGAACTGCGCTACTCGATCATCACTGGTGGCGGCCCAGGCATCATGGAAGCGGCAAACAAAGGCGCCTTTGAAGCGGGCGGCCAGTCTCTGGGACTCACAATTGAACTGCCGCACGGCCAGACTACCAACCGATATTTGACCGACAAAGTCGGCTTTCATTATTTCTTCAGCCGCAAAGTTTGTCTCTCCTTCTGCGCCGAAGCCTATATATTTTTCCCTGGCGGCTTCGGCACAATGGACGAATTTACCGAGATTCTGACCCTGGTCCAAACTGGCAAAATTTTACCAGTGCCTATCATTCTCTTCGGTATAGAACACTGGACCCCTCTGATCAACTTTTTCAACGAGTCTCTGCTTTCAAAGAACATGATCGAGAAAATTGATCTCTCTCTTTTTACTTTGACCGATGATGAAGATAAGATTTTAGAAATTATAAAAAATTCTCCCGTCCAAGTCGGCATTGATTACAAAGGAGACTATGGCAAAAATAACTCTGCCGAAAGCATCGCCGAACGCCCCATCAGCCGATTTTTGAAGTGGAAATAGAAAGCCGGGCTTACCTCTATCAGCCCGGCTCATGTGATCCCCCTGAAAATTTTCTTGACAGTACCCCCTCCAGGGTGCTGTTTATTACATCGCGCCACGCGCGAACGTCAATGGCCTCCTCACCACAGGTTCTTTATGCTGATAGATAAAATTTGATACAGCAGCCTTTACGGGAGCCATAACCAATTTCATCCCCTCCTTCATGGAAACCCATGTGATCAATGCGCCACAACCGTGGCACTTGAACCGTCCAACTTGATTTCCGGGACGGTGAACTACATTACAACCTGCTCTGTTTGGACACTTCACAGAAAAGTGTTACCTCCGGGGGCATCATACTACTTTCATGAAAAAGAAGCAAGGGACTGGGGATAAGTGAATTTTTTATGAAGATTTATATTGCTCGCGTGAAGCGGCTTTGATTTCGAGAGGAGAGGCTTTGCGGAGAAATTTTTGAAGAGATTTGGGATAAAAAAGAAAGTGTTTGCTTTTATCCAAAGCCAAAGCAATTTTATCTAGATCATCATCCGAATCTATCCAGCCAGTGCCAAATCTTTTTATAACATCAAACGGTTCTGAATAGGAAAGAAGGGACTTTTCTCCAGAATCCAAAAAATATTCATGAAAATATGAAAAGGCCAGAGCTTCTGGAGTTTTATAAATCGGATCACGCCATCGCAGAACAGAATGATTTGTTTTGCTAATAGCGCCCCACCTTCGGCCTTCTTTGAACAAAGTGACGACATGGTCAGAGTCTTTCTTTAAATCTTTGGTTTTCAGATCAAGCAAAAAAGCTTTTTTGCCGTTTTGATGGAGTACAGAGAGAGCAAGCAGAGCGCCTTCGAAACAATGCGCTTCTTTATTTTCCAGGATTTTAAGAGGAGATCGGTAAGTCTCCCCTCTTTTTTCAAAGTTAAACGGGAGCTTATCTAAAAACTCCTGAATTTTCTTTGGATTTCTTGCGGAAAGCAACATAAATAGCAATGAGGACTGCCAGAGCTATTATAACCCAGGTCCACCATTTTATATTAGATTTCAGTACTCCCGCCGCCGCCAGGTTTTTATTTTGATTATCTGCATTTATAGAATCTTCTTTAGTCATTTCAGTCGAGGAAGCAGAAGTTGTAGAATTGCCATTTTGGGTTACCAGATTTTTGGTTACCAGATTGTCAGCCAGATTGTCAGTAAGATAAGCGATATTGTCTTTCGTTGCCAATTTGGAAAAACTTGGAGTATTGCTGGCTGGAGTATTGCTAGTTTGAGATTTTGATCTTGGGAGATTTGATTCGGAAACGGAGACTAGAACAACGTCACGGCTATGTCCACTTGACATCGGGGCATAAGAGGGTGTCGGCGCGCGCGTTGGTGTTACTGTTACAATGGCTGGCCCTGTTTTGCTTATAGTAATTTTTACTTTTGGATCATCCAGATAATTCGAAGCAGAACGATTGCCAGCTGTATCTCTTGCTCCCAAGATTAGCCAGTAATCGCCTTCGCCTCCGAAGGCTATTAGATCATCGGTTCTTAATGTAGTAATGAGAGAATTAGTAAAGCCAGATCCGGAAATATAAACTGATTGGTTGAAATTAAATCCGCAGGTGTCTTTGTTTAAAGTGGTCGATGCATAACCCTGGTTTTCCGGAGCAAACAAGGCGCCGAGGGCTGTACAAGTGTGTCCCTGCGCGCCGCCATCTTTGATCACCCGGAAATGATAATTTTCCATATCCACACCGGAGGCGGTGGCATAGACGGGAATAGCTCCAGAATAAGTGCCTGGTCCAGGACTATTAATAGAAACTGTCGGGGCGACAGCCTCCGCATAAAACGGTATAGCCAATAATATTACACACGAAATAATTATCTTTTTCATACCGCCGACCCTAGCATTTTGCAGAAAATTAGTCAACCCAATTTATATTTGACAAAGATAGCTGGCTATGATAGCAAGAAGGGGAACTATCTATGAAAATATCTATCTTAATCCCTGCGCATAACGAAGAACGCTCCATCAGAGCGACTATCGACTCATGCCTAATGCAAACTAGAACTCCAGATCAGATTCTCGTTGTCAATGATGGTTCCACTGACCGAACTGCAGAAATCCTCGCCACCTTTGGCGACAAAATACAAGTAGTAACAATTCCCCAAGCTACCGGTAACAAGAGCTTTGCCCAGCAGGAAGGCTTGAAGCATATTACGGGAGATATTTTTATCGCAACCGACGGCGATACCATGCTAGAGAGCCGATTTGTGGAAATGATCGAACCGCATTTTGAAAAGAAGGAAGTTTCGGCTGTGGCCGGCTATGTCAAAAGCATTAAGAATAATTGGCTGACAGCCTGCCGAGAAATCGATTACGCCATCGGCCAGGATTTGCACAAAAGAGCCCAGTCAAACATCGGTTTTCTCTTCGTTATTCCTGGTTGCGCCGGCGCATTTAGGACCGAAAAATTCAAAGAGATTATCAAGTTTGACCACGATACCCTGACAGAAGACCTTGATTTTACTTACAAATTCCACACCGAATACTGCTCTATCGTTTTTGAGCGTCGAGCAATCGTTTATACCCAGGACCCCTTCACTCTCTATGGATATATAAACCAAATTAGGCGCTGGTACAGCGGTGGCTGGCAAAATCTTCTGAAGCACTTGCCTAGGATGAAGAGCCGTCCGATGCCGGCGTTTGAATTATCTCTCATATATTTTGAGGGCATCATATTCTCTTTCCTTATTTTTATTTTGCCGATTTTCCGACCGCGCTTCTTTTTGTATTATATCGGCGTGTACTTTATTTTTATCCTGGCCATATCGAGCTATGCTAGCCTGGAGAGACAGAGGGTGGATCTTGTGTTTTACTCTCCATTCTATATTTTGCTAATTTTCTTAAACGCCTGGATATTTCTGGAACAGCTGACAAATGAAGTCATTCTGCGCAAAAGAAAGGTTGTCTGGTTTAAGCCAGAAAGAACTGGCGAAATAATTTCTTAACTACCCATGCCTAATCTTAGCCCCATCGGAGGTTTCTCACTCTTAATCCATCTTGCGATCAATATCATTTCTTTTTGCTATCGTAAAATAGTTTCTGGTTCCGGCCTGATATTTCCAGAAAGATTTATAAATAAAGAGGGAGATACTGCCGCAAGACGAGCAGTTGCATATGTTTTGATTTCGTGCATTATGATAGCCGTTGCATCGGGAACAGCCTTTGTTGTAACATTTGGGCTAAGTCCGCACAACATTTTAAATGTCTCTGCCACGTTGGCCAAAGCTCCTTCTCTACCAACACCGACGCCACTTACTCAAATCGAACCAGCTTCCAACGAGGCTGCTGTTTGGGGTTCGTCTAACTCTCTGGTGGATACCCTCAAATTACTGGGTATTTCCGACACTTCAATTGACGCTAGAGCAGAAATCGCCCGCAGTCTTGGGATAGTGGCCGAACCGCAAAGTTATAAAGGGCTTTCGGAGCAGAATGTAAAATTATTATCGGTGATAAAAGAGAAATTTATTAGCTCATCTTATTAATTTAATTATTATGAAAAAAATCGCAATATTCGTACTGTTAGGCTTTAGTGTTATTTTATCACCGGCAAAAGCAGTCGCACTGCCAGCCGGTTTTGAAATGCAGACCGTCGCTTCTGGACTAAATTTGCCGACTTCTTTCGCTTTCGCCCCTGACGGACGCATTTTTATCGCCGAGAAAGCGGGCACTGTAAAAGTAGTCAAAAACGGTACCCTTCTTGCCACCCCTCTCATCACTTTGACTGACGTAAATTCTTACGGCGATCGAGGTCTTATCGGCATTGCGGTCGATCCAAATTTCACTCAAAACGGCTATCTCTATCTTTCTTATACGTACGAAAACACCCCGGGAGCCGGCTTCGCCGGCATCAAAACCGGCCATATCGCGCGGGTTACCGTAGTTGGCGATACAGCCGATGAAAGTAGTAAGTTAATTCTTGTCGGAACAACTGGAGGCAATGCGGCCACTCCGTCCTGCGACAATTATGCTATCACTACCGACTGCATCCCGTCAGACGCACCGAGTCACAGTATTGGCGGTCTGCACTTTGGGCCAGACGGCAAACTCTATGCTACTACTGGCGACGGGGCCCACTTTGATTATGCTGATTCGCGTTCGCTCCGCGCGCAAAACATAGACAGTTTGGCTGGTAAAATTTTAAGAATTAACAAAGACGGCACAGCTCCGTCTGACAACCCATTTTATAACGGGAACGCGAATGCCAACCGCTCCAAGGTCTACGCTTACGGCTTCCGCAATATGTACCGCTTCAATTTCCGTCCGTCTAACGGTAGCTTGTACGGAGGCGATGTCGGCTGGAATACTTGGGAAGAAATAAATAAAATAGTAGCGGGAGGCAATTATGGCTGGCCATGCCGCGAAGGAGCCGCTGTCACAGGCGGCTATCCTGCTTGTACCGCTCCTGGCTTTATTGATCCTTTGTATTATTACGGTCACAATGCGCAAGGCGCAGCCGCGGTCACAGCCGGATCCTTTCCCACTGGCTCCGCCTACCCGGCGCAATATTTGAACACCTACTTCTTCGGAGATTATGCTCAAAATTGGATTAAGAATTTGAATGTCACTGCTTCTGACGGTTTTATCTCTGTTACTGATTTTGGCGCCGCCGCGGATAAAACAAACGGACCGGTAGATATTGAAACTGGACCAGAGGGCAATATTTATTTCATCGCCATCTACACGGGTGAGTTGAAAAAGATCACTCATACTTTGGGCAACCGCCAGCCGATTGCGGAGATCAATGCTAGCCCGACTTCCGGTCTTGCCCCTCTTTCGGTTAACTTCTCTTCTGCCGGTTCGATAGATCCAGACGCTGATCCTATTACCTTTTTGTGGAACTTCGGCGATAGCACTACCTCCACCTCCACCAATCCAACCCATGTTTACAACGTAAATGGCACTTACAGCGCTACGCTCACTGTCTTCGACAATCGAGGCGGCCAACAAACCAAAAGCATTTCTATCTCGGTCGGCAATCGCGCGCCAACCGCTTCTATCTCATCTCCAACCGCTGGTTCTCTCTATAGACCAAACCAGATCATCACTCTTACGGGAGCCGGCACAGATCCTGAAGACGGCGCTTTGCCCGCTTCTTCTCTCTCTTGGCGAGTCATCATTCATCACAATACTCACATCCATATTTATGAGACGCGTGTCGGTAACAACATAAACATCACTGCTCCCGATCATGCCGATCCGGACGTTTACACCGAGATCGAATTGACGGTGACTGATAGTGGCGGCCTTCAGCATAAAAAGAGCGTCAATATTTATTTGAACAATTCCTCGACCGGCATTTCAAACCTGATTCAAAATCCTTCCATGGAAACTCCCGATCCAGCCAATCCAAATGCTCCGCAATTCTGGTCCCAGGACTGGTGGGGCAATTTGAATCCCATATTTACCTATCCGGTTCCAGGCTTCGAAGGAGCTAACTCCAAAGCGGCAAAGGTCCAGATCACCCAATACACTTCCGGAGATGCTAAGTGGGACTTCTCCCCTGTGTCTGTGGAGCCAAACAAAGAATATAGTTTTTCCAACTACTATATGTCAAACGTAGAATCGAGTTTGGTAGCGCAAGTGGACTATATAAACGGGACTAAAGGCTATTTCAATCTAGGACTTCTTCCTCCTGCGACTACTTGGACCAAGGTATCGAGAGTATTTACCACTCCGACTAACGCTCGAAGTCTATCAATACTTCATGTTATAGACAGCGTAGGTAGTCTCACCGTAGACAATTATTCGCTCTCGCTTGGTACTTCTACTCCTCCACCTCCGCCGCCACCAGCAACAACTACAAACTTGATTCAAAACCCTTCTTTTGAAATTGCAAACGGAGCTGATCCTCTCGGCTGGAACCGTGGCGCCTGGGGTCCGAACACCCCTTCGTTTACTTATCCGGTTGCCGGCAGAGACGGCGGCAAAGCTGTTCAAGTCAAATTGATCGCCTACACGGACGGCGATGCCAAATGGTATCCAAACAATATTTCAATCACTCCTGGAGTGCGGTATCGTTATTCCGACTGGTACAAAGCGGATGATATTTCAGACGTGATCGGCGAATATACTATGGATAACGGCACCTTCCAATATTTTGGAGTGGTCAAAGAACTCCCGCCATCTGTAGATTGGAAAGAAGCAACAGGAGTTTTCACTGCCCCGGCTGGAGTCAAGAGCATCACATTCATGCATCTTATTAGTTCTCTAGCAACCCTGACAATCGACGATGTAAGCCTGACCACTGTCAGTACTAGCACACCGCCTCCCCCACCTCCGCCGCCACCTGCCACCACCACAAATATAATTCAGAATCCATCTCTCGAAGAAGTCAGTCCGACAGATGCAACTCTTCCAAACAAATGGCAAAAAAAGGCCTGGGGAACAAATACCGCTACCTTTACCTATCCTGTTGCCGGCTTCGATGGAGCGAAGGCTGCGAGCATTAACGTGAGTTCTTACACGGACGGCGATCTAAAATGGTATTTTGACGAAGTGCCGGTTACCCCTGGATCTGTCTATACTTTTTCTGAAAATTATAAAAGTACTGTGCCGACAAATATAACCGTTAAATTCAAAAAAACGGATGGGGGAATAATTTATATGTCGCTCGGCGATCCAGTTTCGGCCGCAAATTGGACCCCAAGAACAAGCACCTTTACCGTCCCTCCTGGAGTAGCGTCTCTCACCATCTTTCATTTGATAGAAAGTGTTGGGACGCTTGACATTGACAATTATTCATTAACCACCGGCAGTTCTACTCCGCCATCGCCTCCTCCTTCTCCAAGTAAAGATACTACGCCACCAATTATTTCGATTACTGCTCCGACCGCCAGTTCGACAGTTTCTGGCACAACCACCATTCAGATTTCAGCTACAGACAACATAGGAGTCGTTTCAGTTCACATGTTCATAGGCGATGAAAACCTGGGCACGGATACCACTTACCCTTATGGCACCTCTATAAATACAAAGTCTTTGCCAAATGGCGTATACAAAATTACGGCTTGGGCTGACGATGCGGCCGGAAATATCGGTAATGCAACCCCGATTTTTATCACAATCAACAATCCAGAACCAATTCCAACATCTCCAAATCTTATTGCAAATCCCGGATTAGAAATAGCAGATCCGACCGATTCAACTAAACCCGCTGATTGGTTCAAGAGTTCCTGGGGTACCAACAATGCCGCGTTTAGTTATCCGGTCACAGGTATAGAAGGCGCTAGAGCCGTCCGAGTTGAGATCGGTACCTACACCAACGGAGATGCCAAATGGTTCTTCAAAGACGTCCCTGTCAGCGCCGGCAATGAATATAACTTCAAAGAAAAATATCGTGGAAATATTCAGAGCGTCCTGACTGCCAGATTCACTTACGCCGACAATTCTTTCCAATATCGGGATATTATCACTCTGCCTCCGGCGGCAGATTGGAGTCCAGCCGAGACCAGCATCATAGTGCCTACCGGCGCTATTAAGATGACTCTCTTCCATCTCATTGCCGGAGTCGGCTTCTTGGAGACAGATGCTCTTTATCTTGCTGGCACTACTACTCCTGTCCAAAATACCTTTAATCAAGGTTTGGTTACCATGACATTCGACGACGGTTGGCTCTCTCAATATCAAAATGCCCTGCCAATTCTATCTGCAGCCAATTTGAAAGCGTCATTCTATATTATTTCCCAAGAAAGTCTGCAGGCTCTGCCAGATAACAGGATTAGCAACGGCAATCTTGATGTGGCTGACGCCGCCACCTCTTCTTTGCCTAAAGACTGGAGCGTTAATAAAACAGGTGTAAACAACGCCGCTTTCAGTTACCCAACACTCGGTGTTGGTGGAAGTAAAGCGGCGAGGATAGATATCTCGAGCTTCGGAAGCGGAGAAGCGGAGTGGATTCCAGCTGACACTACTGTAATCAATGGGCAGAATTATAGCTACAAAGAAAGTTATCAGTCCAATGTTGAGACAGTTCTTACCGCTAGATTCACTTATTCCGACAATACAGTCGGCTTCGTACAGCTTGCGATCCTGCCTCCGGCGGCAGATTGGACTCTCGTCACGAAAACTATTAGCATGCCCGCCAATCTTGCGAAAGTGACCATTTATCATTCTCTCAAGAGTGTTGGTTTCTTAACTATTGACAATGCTGATTTGAACAGAGTCCAGGTATACATGAACCCGGCTCAAATCCAAGCACTCTGGAGCGCCGGACATGAAATCGGAGCTCATACCAGAACTCATGTCGATCTAACTGCCATTCCATTTAGCGAGGCGGCTCAAGAAATCGGCGGTTCCCGATCTGATTTGTTGGGAATTGGCATTTCTCCAGTTGATACCTTCGTCTATCCTTACGGAACTTATAATACAGCCATACAGCAAGAATTAAAGAACGATGGTTTCTTAGGTTCCCGAGCCACAGAGTTTGGCTATAACTTCAGAAATAGCCCTAAATACGCCCTGCAGATTCAACAAGTTGATCAGACCACCACCTTTGCCCAATTCCAGAGCTGGGTAGATAGCGCCCGTAATAATAAATCTTGGCTCATCCTCATGTTCCACCAAGTAGATAATTCCGGCCTGCAATTTAGCGTCACCCCAGCCCTCTTCCAACAAATGGCAAGCTTTCTAGCCACGCAACAGGTCAATGTAGTCACCCTCAAACAAGGCATCCAGCAGATGTTGCCATAATTAATTATTGTACTGCGGCTTTAAAGGCGTTTAGAGATTCTGGATCGGACCAAACACGCCAGTCGCGCTCTTTGAGCTCATTAAACCAGATCCAGGCTTTAATTTCTGGATATTTTGGGATTTGAACAGTGAGCGCATCTGTGATCCAGGCGGCCTTTTGAGTGCCTTCCGCCGAAGCGAAAGAGAAAATAAATATTGGCTTCTTGTAAACTTTGAGCCGTTCCAAAGGGCCGCCGAAAGCTTGGTCGAAGGTCTGCCAAGGGTAGTTGAAATTGAAGCCGTCAATGCCGACATAATCCACATATGTATCGCCCGGGTAATATTGTTCAAATTTGTTTTGAGGAGTATCAGGCAGAGAGTCATTGTTTGGCGCCCAGCCGAATTTTACGTTATCGACGTTTTTAAAGAGGTCGTGTATGCGCCTCCAGGCGGCAATGTGTTTCTCGGGAGTGTTGCCGTTCACTGTTCCGCCCCAAGGGAACCAGTCACCATTCATTTCAGAAAATGGCACGAGTATTACCGGGCCTTTAAAACTTTTGGCATCAGCGGCAAACTGACTGATATAACTATCCCAATCCCCTCTCAAAATCGCGTCATAATTGAAGCGGGGCTGATTGACTTTAGCCACGGTATAATCGGTCACTTCCCAGAAAATAAGTAGGGTTTGGGATTTCTTTTTGAGTTGATCGGTAAGATAAAAAGGGAATAAATTTTCATTTCCCCAATGGATAAAGACAGCCCGATATTGCGCAGTCTTGCCCACTTTTGATTCAAATATGTCCATGTCAGTTTCCCTCCAGCCAACATAAGCGCCCCACTCTTTTTGAGAAAATTTTGGAGCAGATGTTCTGATCATGTTTGTGGAGATCACAGTGGAAGTTCCTACCGCTAAAATTTCGGGAGCGCAGGAGGAAATACGGGCAGACTCTGTCTTCGAAAAGCTCCCCCTACGGCCAGAAGCAGACGTTTTGACCTGATAATTATATACTCCCGCCCCGCTTTCGAAGGATAAGTCTGTATAAGAGGTGTTAGTCGTATTTTTGACGATTTGAAGCCAGCCGGAGCTCGAGGGAGCCTGTCTTGAGAGAGTGTAGGAGTCGGCTCCCGTAACCGGAGTCCAGCTTATAATGGCTCTGGGCTTGCCATCTTTGCAATCAACATTTATAGAGCTCATGACTGAAGTGGTCAGCTTGCGGGCATTGACTATGGCCGCGAGCTGGTCGGAAACGATAGAATAACCATAAAAGAAAGGGGCTATAAATACCCCGGCAACAAAAAAAATGGCGATTAAAAGAATGCTTTTCATGGGTAATTAGTCTACCACGGCCGACCGAACATTTGAACTACAAAAATTGCTTCCCGACCATCATAAATGCCGGTCGAAGTAGCGATGCCGATTTCGGTGAAATCCGGATTTAAAATATTGTCTCGATGGAGAGTGGAGGCCATCCAGGCTTCATGCACCTCTTTTGAATCTATGAAGCTTACGGCCAGATTCTCCCCAGCATATTTGTACCGATAGCCCGCTTTGACAAACCAATACCATGGCGTAAGACCTTCTGGCGTATTATGAGCAAAGTAACCTCTTGCGACCATATCGTCGGCTTTCATCTGGGCCGCCTTGGTCAAAAGAGGGCTCTTTGTAAGGCTAGAAAGGTTTTCCCGAACTCGATCTTTATTTGCAAGAGTCTCTAAAACACCTGCGTAAATAGCGGAAATGTAATCAAGAGAATTATGTACTACAGGGCTTAAAATTAGCAGGCTTAAGAATATTAGAGCGACCAGAAGCGCATAATCTTTTTTCTTCATTTACGATTGATTATACCACACCCAAGCATTATTCACAGTAAAAATAGACGGCATGTTGAATATTGCTTATAATTCAACAGAGATTAAAAAGTTAATAATAATTTAGAAAAAATGAATAATGAAGAACTACATATAAACGGAGCAGTTTCGGCAATCGTAATGCTTGCGGCAATAGTAAGCACCTACAATGTATATTCCTATTACAAAGACGATCAGGTAGCGGCTGATTATGAAGGCGTCCAAACTTCGCTAGACAACACCGCAAGCGCCTTGCTAAGCCTAAAAGCCCAGAAAGTTGCTCTGACAAGCACTATTGCTTCGACTAGTCCCGCTAGCAAAGTAAAGATAAAAGTAAAAGCTGTTCAATAGTTACCAATTTTTCTGTTTGAGAGCCTCTAGGGCGGCTGACTGTTCGGCCGCTTGTTTGGAGTCGCCTTCGCCTTCGGCAACTTTCTGATTGCCTAAAAATACCCCGACTGTAAATATTTTATCGTGATCAGGACCTACTTCTTTAAGTGTTTTGTAGAGAGGAGTAATGCCTTCTTTTTCCTGGGCTCTCTCCTGAAACTTGCTCTTCCCGTCTATCCACAGCTCTTCGGAAACTATTTTTGGAAGTATTGGAGTAACATACTTCACAATAAACTTTTCCGCATTTCCAAATCCTTGGTCCAAATAAATGGCTCCAATAATGGCTTCTAGGGCATTGGCAAGAATATATTGACGCGCTCTACCGGTGTCCTTGGCCTCGCCTTTGGACAAAAGCAGGTATTCATTTACTTCAAGTCCTCGCGCTACTTCAGCGCAAGTATCGGCGTTCACCAGAGCGCTTCGGATAGAAGTCATTTCCCCTTCTGTTTTTTCTGGATACTTTTTATATAAAAAATCTGTAATAACTAATTCGAGAACAGCATCGCCTAAAAATTCAAGTCGTTCATTGTGACCTTCTTTTAGATTTCTGTTTTCATTTAAATAGGAACGATGTGTAAAGGCCTGACGCAAAAGCGCTTTGTCTATAAATTGAATACCTGTGTTTTTCTCAAATTCAGCTAAATCTGTCATTAACTTTGAACTAGTATGTTGATAGCTTTGGTTACGATTGGCAATATATCGTCATAAAAATTAAGATTCAATATATCTGCGAGCTTAAACCAGGAAACATCGTCGAGACCGCCTTTTTCTTCTTTGTTTTCCAGAGTCAATTCTTTAAAGGGGGCTTCAGCCAGAAAATAGAATACGTGTTTTTTTAATTTACCCTTTTCAGGGTGAAAAGTGCCGTAAGTGTTTTCACCAAGCTTTTCGATGATTTTAATATCGAGTCCCAATTCTTCTTTGGCACCCCTTTTGATGCCCTCTTCTTCGGTTTCCTTTGGTTCAAGACCGCCCTTGGTCAATGTCCAATGTCCGAAAACATCGTGTACCAGAGCCACATATATATCTCCTTCATGCTTCGCATAGACTACGGCTCCGACCAGCGTTTCTTCGGTCACTCGAGACTTGTCCTTGCTGACATCATTTTTGCCAGGCTCGCCCATCTCGCGATAGACCGCGCCTAAAACCCCATTGACGAACTTTGAGCTAGTATCACCGCCAAACTTTTTAGCAAGTTCGATCGCTTCGTTTATTGCTACTTTCGGCGGCACTTCATTTCTATCTGCAAAGATGAGTTCGTAGAGGCCAAGACGAATAATATTACGATCCATCACGCTAATCTTGTCGATTGGCCAATCTGGAGCCGCTTTGGTAATGATTTCGTCCAGATCATTTAAGCGGAGCAAAATACCCTTGAGAAGATTCTGCATAAAAACGCGATCGTTAGAACCCGGGGCAAATTCGGTCACGTTACGTTCAAAAATATTTTGAACGTCGGCTTTTTTGCCGTCGAAATCCCATTCGTATAGTGTTTGTAGAACTGTTGATCTTCCTAAATGTCTGTTGGCCATAAAGAACTTTATTTTATCCTAGGTACACGGTACTAACTACTCAACGCTTTCTTTCTCTTTTTCTCTATTTTATCAAGTCTCTTGTGAACATTCAATACTTCCCTGCCCTTATAAAATCCGCAATTTTTGCACACATTATGCGGCAGTTTAGGAAAGCCGCATTTTTCACACAGCTTCAAAGAGGAAGCAACCAACGCATGATGGCTTCTCCTGTTTGCCGTATGACTCCTCGTATGTCGCATCCTGACTACCATGGCTATATATTAGCGCAAAAGGTCATTCTGTGCAAATCGGAAAGACTAAACTGCCTAATTAAATCTCGATGAAGTTTGGTGCCATATCCCTTGTGAATTTCCAACTTATATTTCGGAAATTTTTTAGAAAACCGGCACATCAGCCGATCCCTAGAAACTTTAGCCACAATCGAAGCACAGGCAATAAAAACATCGCTCTCATCTCCCCGAACAATAATCTTTTGATTCTTGTATTTCGCTGGAGCCAAAAGAAGTCCATCAAGCCTAATAAGAACTCCCTTACAAGGGTTACCCTTGTAATCCTTGCGTGAAATTCCTTGCAGGGCAAATGCGACCCCTCGAGCAATGGCCTTTGAGATACCAACTTTATCAATAATTTTATTTGAAATATGAGAAACAGAGAAACAAACTTTGCCTTCTTTCTTTAAATTTAAAAATTTTTTATAAATCTCTTCTCTTTTTTTTGAGCTTAATTTTTTCGAATCTCGCAGTTTATTATCAAAAATATTTTTCAAAATCCACTTCCTCATCCCATCTCTAGCTCCGAACGCTCCCACCGTTACCGGTCCCGCGAGTGGTCCCCTTCCCGCTTCATCGACTCCAATAATAAATTTCATTTAGGTAATTTAACATAAAAAAAGAAGAACCCCATCCGTAGACGGGGTTCTATGTTATCCGTAGCGGGTCGGAGAGTGCTACGGGGTCTCGAGAACGTGGGTGGCGATCGAAATCGCTACCCAGGGCGGGGAACAACCAGAGGTGATGCGCTTCATAGAAGACTTCTCCTTGGCGAGAGCGGGATTGCCCTCTGAGATGAATATACCAGAGCATATTTTTTGTGCAAGTAAGGAAACACTATAATGTGTGGATAAGTGTAAATATTTCATTTATACTGCAATAATGAAGTTTTCTCACCTACATACCCATTCACATTATTCCCTCTTGCAGGCGCTGCCTAAGATCCCAGAATTGGTACAATATGCGAGAGAGCAAGGGCTAGAGGCTCTGGCTCTAACCGATAATGGCAACTTATATGGCGCGATTGAGTTTTATAAGGAATGCAAAAAGAGCGGAATTAAGCCAATTATTGGAGTAGATGCTTACATGGCAACCCGTACCAGACTTGATAAACAGGCGGGAGTAGATAAAGAAAGATACCGGCTAGTTTTGCTCGCCAAAAATATTGACGGCTATAAAAATTTGCTGAAGTTGGTGACCGCATCCTATCTCGAGGGCTTTTATTATAAGCCGCGCATTGATTTTGAAATTTTGGAAAAATATTCAGCCGGGTTAATTGCCATTTCTTCTTCGTACAGCGGAGATATTTCGAGCGCTTTAAGAAGCAAAAATATAGAGAAAGCGAAAGAATTGATTGAGAAATACAAAAAAATATTTAAAGAAGATTTTCTAATAGAAATTACCAAACATCCAGAACTGCCTGGCCACAATGAGCATATGGATTTGCTGGTTCAATTTGCGAAAGAAAACGCAGTACCCCTTATGGCCGCGCATGACATTTATTATCTGAAATCGGAAGATAAAAAAGCCAAAGACACCTTGATGGCCGTGATGCAAGGGGGCGAACCAAAGGAAAGAAACGCGGCTGCTTTCGGCGGCGAGGAGGAAGATTTTTCTTTTATCACGTCGGACACGATGGAAAAAAGATTTGAGGATTTACCAGAAGCTATCGAGAATACAAAAAAGATCGCTGAAAAATGCAATTTGGAATTGGAGTTGGGAAAATGGGTTTTCCCGAATCTCACTCTCCCTTCTGGTAAAACTTATAATCAAGAGCTGGAGGATCTGGCTTATGCTGGCATCGAAAAGAGAGACTTGGAGAAAACCCCAGAAGTGATGGAGAGGCTCAAATACGAACTTGATATCATTAAAAAAAAGGGTTACTCTCCTTATTTCCTGGTGGTCGCCGATCTCTTAAAATACGCGCACGAAAACGGGATTTTGACGACAATTCGAGGTTCGGTCGCTGGATCCTTAACCACTTATTGCATTGGAATTACGAATGTAAATCCGCTGGAATACAAGCTGCCGTTTGAAAGGTTTTTGAACCCGGAAAGGCCGAGCGCGCCGGATATTGATATGGATTTTGCGGACGATCGCCGGGACGAGATGATTCATTACGCTAAACAAAAATATGGCGCAGATCATGTGGCCCAGATCGGCACCTTCGGCACCATGATGGCCCGCGGTTCGGTAAGAGATACCGCTCGAGCTTTAGGTTTTTCCTACACTGTTGGAGACAGAATCGCAAAACTAATTCCCATGGGCGCGCAAGGATTCCCCATGACCATTGATCGCGCTCTTTCTGAAGTACCAGAACTGAATGATTTATATAAAAAAGAAGAAGATGCTAAAACCATTATCGATATGGCGCGAAAAATCGAAGGTTGCGCTCGGCATATTTCTGTCCACGCCGCTGGAGTAGTGATCTCCCCCGCCCCTCTTACCGAATATTTACCACTCCAGCTCGATACCAAGAATGAAAATAATCTTATCACTCAATACGACATGCACGCGGTCGAAGAAGCTGGTCTTCTAAAATTTGATTTTCTGGGAATTAAAAACTTGGCGATTCTTGCGGATTCGGTCAAAAGAGTCAAGAAAATAGAAAATATAGATATCGATATCGAGAATGTGCCACTCGATGATAAAAAAACTTTTGACATGCTCGCTTTGGGGGAAACTATCGGCCTTTTCCAATTGAATGGCTCGGGAATGACTAGATTTTTGAAAGAATTGCGCCCTACAACCATTCACGACATCAACGCCATGGTAGCCCTCTATCGTCCTGGACCGATGGAAACTATCCCAGAATATATAGAGCGCAAACATAATAAAGAACTTGTTAAATACGCTGATCCTCGTATGAAAGAATATTTGGAATTCTCAAATGGCCTCTTAGTTTATCAGGACGATGTTATGCTTACTGCTATTTATCTCGCGGGTTATTCTTGGTTAGACGCTGATAAACTCCGCAAAGCTATGGGTAAAAAAATTCCAGCTGTTATGGCTGCAGAAAGAGAAAAGTTAATTAAAGGATTTATAGAATATGGCAAATTAAGCAAGCAGCTCGCCGAAAAACTCTGGAAACTTATAGAACCTTTCGCCGCGTATGGATTTAACAAAGCCCATGCCGCAAGCTATGGCAAAGTCGCCTATCAGACTGCTTATATGAAATCCAATTTCCCAGCTATTTATATGTCCGCAGTCATGACTGCCGACTCGGGCGATACTGAAAAAATTGCGGAATCGATTGCAGAATGCAACCGCCTAGGCATTCCTGTTTTACCGCCAGATATCAATGAAAGCTTTGCCGGTTTTACTGTAGTTAAATCTAGCCCAATGTCGGACTTTGGGCAGATTCAAAAAGCCCAAAGTCCGACATTGGGCGGTAAAATCAGATTTGGTCTCACCACGATCAAAAACTTCGGCGAAGGCATTGCGGAGTTTATTATTGAAGAAAGGAAAAAAGGCGGAGCCTTCAAGACTCTGGAAGAATTTTTAACCAGAGTCCAAAATAAAAATATAAATAAAAAATCTATTGAAGCTTTAATTAAATCTGGCGCCCTAGATTCTCTGGGAGAAAGAGGTGCGTTACTCGCAAACATCGAGAACCTGCTGACTTACAACAAACAGGCAGCGAACCTTGGCGGGCAAGATTCTCTTTTCGCTTCTTTTTCACAATCTGGATATCCCCCGCTTTATTTAGCGCCAGTTACCCCGGCAAGTTCTGTAGAAAGACTTGGTTGGGAACGAGAACTCTTGGGACTCTATATTTCCGGCCATCCACTCGATCCTTACAAACAAAAATTATCGGAGCAGAAAACTACTATCAAAAAAGTAAAAGAAGAAAATAAAGAAGGCGAGATGGTGGTCGTTGGAGGCTTGCTGACCGAAATCAAGCCATATCTGACTAAAGCCGGAGACAAAATGCTTTTTACTAAACTTTCTGACATGACCGATGCGATCGAGATGGCCGTCTTTCCGCGCACCTTTGCTGAATTCCGCGATCTTTGGGTGCAAGACTCCTGCATCGCCGTAAAGGCGCGCATCACCACCAGGAATGGCGAAAAATCTCTGGTAGCTGAAAAAGTAAAAAGATTATAAAGCAAAAAACCACCTGTCCGAGGACCAGGTGATTTCAAAAAAACGGGTAGGTCGACTTCGACCCGGGAAATGTGGAACAAATGAAGTTTGTCAGGCTGGGTGGGAAGTGTCGGAAGTCCGACCTTCCTACCCAAGCTTGAGCTTCATCTGACATCATCTTACGCGAGCCGTAAAATCATGTCAAATGGATACCTGTGGATAACTTGAGAATGCCTGGGACAATCATTTAGTCTTATACACCTTTCCGCATACAGCCACATGCTCTGAGCAAGATGGTGACGGAATTTCTTGGCCTCTTTCTAAAACTAAAATTCTGCCCCAGGTACTTTGCCTGCCCATCGAATTACATCTTGAATCAAAGATTCAATGTCCTCCTTGGTCGCGGGTCTTCCCGGCATCGACATACCCATTCCACGCGACTCATACGAAGACCAAATATTTTTGATAAACTCGAAATTTTCTTTGATTTCTTGAAATTCGCTACTGCTTATCACCATTAATAACATATTGTTTTCTGCCTCCGATTCAATCCAAGCATTATTTTAACAAAGTGTCAACCATGTTCCTTTTTCTGGAACCTGTTATGATTTATGTATGGCAGAGAATGAACTCAATAATTTGGATAAAAAGAGACATTCTCTTGCTCATCTTTTGGCAGCAGCAGTACTAGAACTTTACCCAGGCACAAAAAATACATTGGGGCCAGCAATTGATAATGGGTTCTATTATGACTTTGACTTTAATTCTCCAATCTCTGATAAAGATTTACTAAAAATAGAAGATAGGATGAGGGAGATATTCAAAACTTGGCATAATTTTGAACAGAAAATTGTTAATGAGGATATTGCAAAATCAACTTTCTTAGAAAACGAATTTAAAAATGAACTCATTACAGAAATAGTTAACAAAGGTGAAAAAATTACTTTTTATACTTCAGGAAACTTTACTGATCTTTGTAGGGGTGGTCATGTTGAAGATATGTCAGAAATTTCTCCAGATAGCTGGAAACTTGACCGAGTTGCTGGAGCTTATTGGCGCGGAAATGAGAAAAATAAAATGCTGACCCGTATTTACGGTTTAGCCTTTAATACAAAGGATGAATTAGATGAATATATTAAACTTCGAGAAGAAGCGGAAAAAAGAGATCACAAAAAACTTGGAAAAGAATTGGGGCTTTATATGTTCCACGAGACTGCTCCTGGAATGCCTTACTGGTTACCCAAAGGATTAATTTTATACAAAGAACTTGAAAATTACTGGCGAAAAGAACACGCCAAATTAAACTATATGGAAATTGCAAGTCCATTAGTAAATAAAGCAGAATTGTGGAAAATTTCTGGCCATTGGGATCATTATAAAGATGATATGTTCATAGCAGATATGGGCGAGAACGAAGTCTATGGAATTAAACCTATGAACTGTCCAAACGCGATGATAGTGTTTAAATCTATGCAGGTTAGCTACAAAGATTTACCTCTCCGCCTGTCAGATACAGATAGATTGCATCGTTATGAGCGCTCCGGAACTCTAAACGGACTATTGAGATGCCGATCTTTCCAGCAAGATGATTCTCATAATTTTATTTCGGAAGATTTAATCGAATCAGAATACGAACATATCATGGAAATCTGTAAAAACTTTTACGGAATATTTAATCTTGAATACAAATTTAGGCTCGGCACTAGACCGGATGGATATCTTGGCGACCTAGAAAGTTGGAATAAAGCCGAGGATATTTTAAGAAAAGTTCTCGATAAATCTGGTAAAGAATATTCGGTAGCCGAAGGTGATGGAGCATTTTACGGACCAAAAATAGATATTGTTATGAAAGACGCGCTTGACAGAGAATGGCAGATGGGCACCATGCAGCTCGATTTCCAGCAACCAAAAAGATTCGAACTAGAATATACCGACAAAGACGGAAGCAAAAAAACTCCAGCTGTCATTCACAGGGTTATTTATGGATCTCTCGAAAGATTTATTGGGATATTAGTGGAACATTACGCCGGCGCCTTTCCTACCTGGCTCTCGCCTGTTCAAGTCAGAATTTTGCCAATTAGTGATAAGCATGCTGAATATGGAGAGAAAATAAATAAGGAATTGATTGAAAATGGGATCAGATCAGAAGTAGATACCGACAGCGAAACGCTTGGCAAGAAAATCCGAGATGCCAAGATGCAGAAAATTCCGTATTTGCTAGTAGTTGGTGACAAAGAAGTTTCTGGAGGATTAGTAACTGTCGAATCCCGCAGCGGCAAAGAAAACAAAGAAGAAATTCCTCTTTCTGAATTTTTGGAGAATATTAAAGAGGAAATTAAAGAGAGACGGTAATGGGATAATCTTTCTTGAAAAGAACTTTCGCAAGCTTGTAGATAGAATAAGTAATGAAAAAAGCGGCGAAAACGTCAATGGAATAATGCAGGTGCCCTAGAAGTACCACGATACCGAATGTAATCGAAAAAATCAAAAATAAATAGCGCAAAAGTTTTTTCTGCCAGAAAATCAAAGCAAAAAGGAACGGCAGGCCGGTGTGTCCCGAGAAGAAAAGGCCGCCATTAATAAAGAAAATAGAATACAATTTGTTGCCTAATATGTCCGCTAACAAATCGTATGGCTCTATGATAAGGTACGGCTGAAATGGCGCGATATGTGTAAGGGTTATAAATAAAGACCGGATCAAAACAAATAAGCTGACCGTCTTGATGGTAAAAATCATGTATCTGGGATACTTGACTAAAAGACCGATGGCGATAATCCAGAAAATAACTGCTCCGTAGATAAAGAACCAGTCAGTGTTGTAGACTCTAGTATTCGAGAGCACGAGGTCGGTGACCGGACTGCTCATCTGACTAATAGCATAAGCGGCCGCGTAGACATTGATTACGAGGCTAGCCGCGAGCAGAACAAGGGAACCGATTAGTGAATAAAAGAAATTTTTGTTAAACATGATTGTATATTATACTAAATTCTGTGTTAAATAAAACTTATTTAATTCAGCTCCTCATCACTTACAGATACCCGATTTTGGTGCCTATTGCCTTTTTAGAGGGACATTTAATCTCGCTCCTTGTCGGATTCCTCTCCAAACTTGGGTACATGAATGCCATTTTAGGAGCCTTGTGCGTGGCTTTGGGGAATCTGCTAGGAGACATGATACTTTATTGGCTTGGCTACCACAAAGGCGAGAAAATTTATAGAAGTTGGGGCAAATACATCGGGCTCTCGCCTGAATCGGTAGAAAAAGTGAAGAAAATCTTCCACAAGCACAAAGGCCGCATTTTATTTTTTTCCAAAATGACTAATGGTTTCGGTTTGGCCACCGCAGTCCTCTTCACTGCAGGACTCACTCGGATTCCATTTAGAAATTATATGCTTTGGAACATTTTGGGCGAGTTTTTGTGGACTGGCATGCTTGTCGGAATCGGTTATTTTCTCGGCAATCTTTATACAACAGTAGATAGCTTTATATGGAAAGTTGGTACCATAGTTTTTGGAGTTGTGATAGTGTTTTTAATATTTAGAGTGGTTAAGTATCTGCCTAAAAGAGTCATTGAATGAAAATATCAATCATCATACCTGCTTACAACGAAGCGTCGCGGATTGCGGGGTGTCTTTCTGCCGTAGAAAAAAGTTTAAAGAAAATTGACGTTCTGGCGGAAGTAATAGTGGTCAATAATTCTAGCACCGACAAGACAAAAGAAATCGCTTCTTCTTTTTCAGGAGTCAAAGTAGTAGATGAGCCGAAAAAAGGCATCGTCTGGGCGAGAAGAGCCGGATTCCTGGCTTCCACCGGCGATCTTTTGGCCAACGTGGACGCCGATACTCTGATGCCAGAAAGTTGGCTAGAAAAAGTTTTTCGAGAGTTCGAAAGGGACCCGAAGCTTCTGGCTTTGAGTGGGCCTTATATTTATTATGATGCGCCTTTTTCTACCAGGCTGACGACTAAAGTTTTCTATTTCTTTGGATTTATTGGAGATAAAATCAATAAGCTCTTATCTGGTTCCGGCTCTATGCTTCAGGGTGGCAATTTTGTTTTGCGCCGCGAAGCGCTCGAAAAAATCGGCGGCTATGATACTTCTATCGAATTTTACGGTGAGGATTCTGATATCGGCCGCCGCGTCGGCAAAATCGGCAAAGTGAAATGGACTTGGAGTTTGCCCATGTATTCTTCCGGCCGCAGATTTAATGCGGAAGGTTTGTTCGCAACTGGCACCCGCTACTGCCTAAACTTCCTCTGGATCACCTTCAAAGGTAAACCGTTCACCTACGAATACAAGGATATAAGACCGGATTAACCCTTCAAATTTTTTAATGATTTGGCGAGCTTCTCCATTCTTCTTGCTTCATTTTTATTGAAATAAAGATTCATATGCGGCATATCTGCGACAAAATTACGAATATTAGGATCTTTGCGAGACAGCAAACTCTCCCCCAAAGTTCCGGCAAATTCTTCTTTTCTCTCTTTCGCTTTTTTGGCCATATCTAATGTATATGTAGTGGCGTCTTTCAATCCGTAGAGAGCAGTTATTTTTGTTTCTGGCTTTGACTCTAGCCCTTCCCCCAAAGCTTTTACGATACGGAAAATGGCTTTTTGTTTAAGTTTTTTCTGGAGAGTAGTCATGTTTTCTCTTATACCTCTTTTTTCTAAAATACCCGCCACCTGTTTAGCAAAGGCGGGTTTGCCAGCTTCAATCGCTTTTAACTCGGGTAAGCGCGACTCAATAAAGAGATCGGTAATGAAGCCAATAGGTATTTGAAAATCTTTCATCTCCGAAGGACTTAGCGCCACAGGCACTTCAGCTTTAATCTGTAGATGTGGAGATTTCTTTTCATCTTTTTCTGTTTCTTGAGTGACAAGCCCTTGATCAATCAAAGCTTCTCCTGTTCTTATAGCTAAACTGCTACCAAGAGAAACTCCATAAAGTTCCACAGAATCCAAATTTGATTGAGAACTTATTTTTGACGCAATCAATTCTGAATAAACTTTTGCAAGTTCGTCCGACGGGCCAGCTGTCATTTGTTCCACAAATTCTTCAGAAAGAGAACCTAGGACGTTTGTTGGCATACCCATCGTAAAAATCTCTATATCTTCTGGTTCTTTTCCGGCCCGTAAATCTTTGAGTATTTGAGGAAGTTTTTTGATACATTGATGCATAGCTTCTTCAACAACATTAAACTGATTTCCTTCCTTTATAGCCGGAGAAGTTCCGAATACAAATTCTTTTTGAGAATGCTTTTTCTCCTCGTCTTCTTTAATAAACTCTGGAATAGAACCTGCATATCTTTGATATATTTTTCTTGCAATAGAAACAGGACTCACTGAAGTGTACGGCAATTCTACCCCATACTTTTCTGATCGGAAGATGTTGGTATTTTCGATTTCTTCTTTTATAAACTCCTGAAAAAATTCTTTCAACTTCTCTCCTCCTTCCAAATCTTCTGGATAATTTTCTAAATAATATTTTACTTTAACTTCCCCATTGGGAAAACTAACTGGTTGGCTCTCTGATTCTATACTCTTAGGTCCTTCGATATTAAGGCTTTCCATACATGAGATTATATACCAATATCAACTAAGTTGGTACTTTGCACTTTGTAGCGATTAATCGCTACATTTTGTATAATTATTTTGTTTTAATAATTCCCTACTTATGACTCGGGTTTCCAAGAAGAGAATAAAGGATGAACATTTTAGAAAGATATTTGATCAGTTTATTGAAGTTGTTGATCTATCGAAATCCAAGCAAGACAAGAAACTTTTCATCAGAGAATTCTTTTCTCCGGCAGAAAGAGTTATGCTCGTCAAAAGAATTGGGGTGATCTATATGGTTATGAAGGAAATTCCAGATAGAGTAATTGCTGAAACTTTAAGCGTCAGTACCTCAACCATCGGTCGAATTATCGAAAAGTACGACAAGGGTGATTATAAGTACCTAAAATCAATCTTGAAGAAAAATAAAGAAAGCCTCTTAGATATTCTTGAAAAAATTTATTTCATCCTTCCTCCCAAAGTTGGTCGCAAAAGATACCGTTTCGTCCGCCAAACACATTTCGGAATATGAATCGTGCATGTAAATTAGTAAACAACTTGATTAAATTGTAGCGATTAATCGCTACAATTAAAATTTTATAACATGAACACCTAAGGAGAGTGCTTTCTCCTTAGGTGTTATTTAGCGGAATTGCAAGGCGTTCAGAGACCCACTATTTCGATCTCCTTTATGACATTGCCTTTGGGGTTTAAGACCCCGAGACGAAAGCCGAACTTCCGGCCATTGCAAACCATCTTCAAAAGAGAGAACGCCATTTTGACAAGCGCGGTCAGGCTCTTTCCGCTCCTTCGAGACATTTTTGAAATTTCACTCAGTGCAACCAGCGATAGAACAAGAGGAATTTTTTGTACAGCCATGTGTCTAGTCTCCTCAATCTAATTTATCAGATCCAGGACTAAATATCAATAGTAGCTAGTTTCGCGTTGCTCTGGATGAAAGACTTGCGAGCTGGGACGTCGGTGCCCATGAGGATGTCGAAGATTTTGTCGGCTTCGCCGGCGTCAAAGATGTTGACTTGTTTGAGCAACCTTCGCTTAGGGTCCATAGTGGTCTCCCAAAGCTCTTCGGCATTCATTTCGCCGAGACCCTTGTAGCGTTGGATCGAGATTTTTTTGCTTTGGCTCGCCGAAGTTTCTGAAGATTCTTCTTCATTCCCTTCTTCAGAAACGGAGGCGGCTTCGGTTTCTTCCGCTTTCTCCAAATCCTTGCCTAGGAATTTTATTTTCTCCTCATCGGAATAGGCGTAGAAAATTTCTTTGCCCTTTTTTATTTTGTAGAGAGGCGGCTGGGCGATGTAGGCAAAGCCTCCGTCGATGAGCGGTCGGAAATAGCGATACATGAGCGTGAGGATAAGCGTGCGGATATGCGCGCCATCCACATCGGCATCGGTGGCGATAATTATTTTGTGATAGCGGAGCTTCGAGATATCAAATGTGTCCCCGATGGCGCAACCGAGCGCAACCACAAAGTTTTTGATTTGTTCGGAAGCGAGCATGCGGTCTAGCCGAGCGCGTTCAATATTTAAAATTTTGCCGCGCAGTGGAAGTATTGCCTGCGTTCTCCTATCGCGACCAGTTTTTGCCGTACCTCCGGCCGAATCTCCTTCCACAATGAATATTTCAGATTCTTCCGCTGACTTCGATTGGCAATCAGCAAGTTTACCGGGCAGTGTCATGCCTTCGAGCGCTCCTTTGCGCAAAATTGAGTCTTTTGCCGCTTTTGCCGCTTTTCTAGCTTTCAAAGCTAAGACTACTTTGCCAATAATCGCTCGCGCATCTTCCGGATTTTCTTCCAGAAAGGCTTCAAACGCTTCGCCAAATGCGGCTTCCACCATACCTCTAGCTTCGACACTGCCAAGTTTGCCCTTTGTTTGTCCTTCAAATTGGATTTCACGCAACTTAACGGAGATAACAGCGGTCAATCCTTCAAGCACGTCTTCGCCGGTAAAATTATCTTCGCTCTCTTTCACAATATTATTTTTCCTTCCATAATTATTTAAAGTTCTGGTCAATGCAGTTTTAAATCCTGTAATATGCGTACCGCCTTCAGCGTTATAAATGTTGTTCGCGAAAGGCATGATGCGACTTGCAATGTCGTCCACATATTGCATAGCTACTTCCACTCCTTCGAAATTTTCGTTTTGCTTTTCTATATAAAAAATGTTTTTGTGAATCGCCTTCTGGTTGTGATTGTAAAATCTGATGAGAGAAACAAGGCCGCCATCAAAATAAAAGCTCATAGATGGAGCTTCGATCCCCAGATCTCGGAGATAAAATACCTCTGTGTCTTTTATTTTTTCACTTGATTCACGCAAATCAACAACAGAAATCCGCAAGCCTTTGACCAAATACGCCTGCTGACGCAAGTGGCTGACTATTCGCTCAAAATCAAACCTTACTTTATTCTCACCGGTTTCAAAAATTTCTTTGTCTGGTTCAAAGGTCACTATTGAGCCATTGAGTTTAGAATTGCCAGTTTTCTTCACGCTGGCTTTCTTCTTGCCCTTCGAATATTCCTGGAAATAAGCTCCGCCATCGCGGTGCACATCTACTCGCATGTAAGAAGATAGCGCATTAACGACTGATGCTCCCACCCCGTGCAAACCTCCCGAGACTTTGTAGCCTTCGCCGCCAAACTTGCCTCCGGCGTGAAGTGTCGTCATGATCGTTTCGAGCGCTGAGACTTTGGTCTGCTTATGAATATCAACCGGGATGCCACGGCCGTTGTCCGCTACCCGGATCCTGTTACCCGGCAAAAGCGCCACTTCGATGTCATTGGCAAAGCCGCCCATGGCTTCGTCGCGAGAGTTGTCAAAAATTTCGGTAATAAGATGATGTAGCCCGTCCGGCCCCGTCGTCCCAATATACATCCCCGGCCTCTTCCGCACCGGTTCCAGCCCCTCCAGCACCGTAATATTTTCCGCGCTATACCCGCCCACTTTTTTAGTCTTCGTTTCAGGCATTTTTGTTGGTTTTTATTGCTCTAATTGTATCAAATTTTTCGGGTATTTACCTGTTGACATTGTATTTATGTATGATATACTGTCGCGCAGGAGTTCAAGATATGGATTATGATTTATTGAAAAAAGCGTGGTTAGTTTTTTGTCTTGGGGTCGGAATTCTTATGTACGTTGTTGTGCTTCCTACAATACAAGAAAACTACGCCAGATCAAAACGGATCGCCAAAGAGAAAAGAGAATTCGAGGAGTGGCAAAAACAACGGCCTCGAACGGGAAGGGCAAGTAAACCCTACCCCAAGCAGTAAACTAGCCCCAGACGCGCAGATAAGCGACTGGGGCAAAACTTTTTGTCCATGTCCGTGAAGGCGCCCTTCACGGACATTTTACTTCATTTGAGTTATTGGCTGATTTTTATTAGAATGAGGAAATGAAATATAAGATCGATACCACAGAAGAGGAGCGACTGATTCAAGAACTCGAGAAAAGGACTGACCCAGAAGCGGAGAGGATAAGGAGGTATTTAAACATGCCGGATTTGTCGAGGACAGAGGGAAGTCCGTTATTTGAGATGGTAGAGAGAGTGAAAGCAGTCCCAGGACTTAAAGGCTTTGATGAAATTGAGATTCCAGAAATAATTCCTACGGAAATTTTATTTGATTTGTTTGATTTTGCTGCTGATCATCCGGCTCGATCTAAGTCGGATACGTATTATGTAGATGAGAAAAACGTGCTTCGGACGCATGACACGGTCATGTGGCACTACTATTTGAATCTGCCGGAAGTTAAAGAAAAGATTGCCCAAAGTCGGACTTTGGGCGTGATATGTTATGGCAAAGTTTTTAGAAAAGACGAGATTGATCGAAGGCACTTGAATATTTTTCACCAGTTTGGCGGACTTTTCCTCCAGCCAGATAGTCAGGGACTGATGCCTCTCGAGTCTTTGAAAGAAGTTCTAAAAGAAATTGTCGAAACACTCTTCCCTAATTCAAAATACAGATTCCTAGATGATATTTTCCCTTACACAGATCCATCACTTCAGATCGAAGTAGACGTCAACGGCCAGTGGGTTGAAATCATGGGTGGGGGCATGCCGAAAAAGGCGGTGTTAAAAAATTTTGGTCTGGAAGGTTACAACGGCTGGGCCTTTGGCTTCGGTTTGGAAAGGCTCGCAATCATTAGCATGCAATTGCCTGATATTCGCCTATTTTGGTCAGAAGATGCTCGTGTGAAGAAGCAATTAAAGCTCGGTCAGAAATTCGTCGAGGTCAGCAAGTTCCCACCAATCGTTCGTGATATCTCCTTCATCGTAAATTCCGACTTCATACCCAATAATTACTTCGATCTAGTGCGAGACTTGGCTCCAAACTTAGTCGAGGAAGTGGCCCTTCTGGATAAGTACGAAAACAGCGAAAAGTTCGGCCGGGATAAAGTGAGCTACGCGTATAGAATAACTTACCGCAGTCTAGATCGAACGCTCACCAACCCCGAAATTGACGAGCTTCACAAGAAAATTGAGGAAGAGACAAAGAGAGATTTCTCTGCTACAATTCGCTAATAATTCTCAAGAGGTAAGATGCATTTAATTTCTGAAACAATCACATACAGTCTTCTTTTTGTCGCCGTTTACTTCGAGGTGTTTTTGCTCATCACTTATTTCGAAGCCACTACCGACAGAAAAAATACAAAAAAGGCGCCGAGCAAACTCCCCACTGTCTCGATCCTAGTCCCCTGCTGGAATGAGGCTAAGACGCTTTCGGGCACTATCACCTCTCTTCTAAAACTTAATTATCCAAAAGAAAAGTTAAAAATTTTGATCATAGACGACGGCTCAACTGATAATACCTGGAAGGAAATGCAGAGATTTGCCAATCACTCTCAAATTACCTTGCTTCAGAAAGAAAACGGCGGCAAGCATACGGCTCTCAATTATGCTCTGCAATTTGTCGAGACTGAAATGGTCGGCTGTCTAGATGCGGATTCATTTGCAGACTCGGAAGCATTGCAGAAAATTGTGCGAGAATTCGCTGATCCTGAAATCATGGCCGTTACTCCTTCGATCAAGGTCCACAATCCAAAAAATATTTTGGAGCTTATTCAAAAAGTGGAATACAGCTGGGGCGTCTTTTTCCGCCATGTTTTGAATAAATTGGGAGCCATTTACATCACCCCGGGGCCATTTTCCATTTTTCGGCGAGAAGTATTTGTGAAATTAGGCGGTTATCGCGAAGCTCACAAAACAGAAGATTTAGAACTAGCGCTTCGACTACAAGTGTCCGGGTATAAAATTGGCAACGCCCGCGACGCTTATATCTACACCGTCGCTCCCAAAAATGTGAAGGCTCTTTACAGACAGCGCCTGCGCTGGACTTACGGCTTTCTGCAAAACGCCATTGATTATCGCAAAATTTTCTTCCGACCTCAATATGGCAACCTAGGGATGATCATTTTCCCAGCCGCTCTGCTCTCTATTTTTTCGACTTTGTTCATCACTTTCTCGACAATTATCAGCTGGATCACAGAGCTGACTCAAAAATTTACAGAATATTCTATCGTTGGCATAAACTGGAAGTGGCACCTCGCGCTTGATCCATTTTATTTAAATTCCAATCTAGTTTCTATTCTTGCCATAGTAGGATTTTTAGGCACTCTGACCCTGCTTTTCTTTTCGAGGCAAATGACTGAAGGCCGCTTCCGCCCCAGCCTTGATATTATTTACTTCCTTATTCTTTATATATTTTTGGTGCCTATCTGGATGAGCAAGGCGGTTTATAACGTCGCATTTGCCAAAAGCACTTCGTGGAGATAACCTTGATTTATGGAACCTAAAGCAGAGTGGCAGAAATACGCGTACACTTTTCTCATTACAACGGTCATCTTCGCGACTGCTATCTTTTTGAGCAATTATTTTAGTCAAAAGAAAGTTAATGAGATTAAAAATATCGAAAGCCGGATCGCGGTCGATATCCTCTCTTCCGAAACTCAATTTTCGCTCCTTTCCGAAGTCTCCTGTAGTAAAATCAACAATTCCTTCCTTTCCAAGGAACTCTCGGAACTTGGTGATAAGCTCGCCTTTACCGAACAATCGCGCGGCGCCGACAACGAAGAAGTTTTAAATTTGAAGAGATATTATTCCCTGCTTCAAATCAAGGATTTTCTGCTTTCGCAAAAAGTGAAAGCGCGTTGTGGCACCAAAGTTCTTTCCATTATTTATTTCTATTCAAACCAAGGCGACTGTCCTGATTGCGAAAAGGAAGGCTATGTTTTGACCAAGTTGCGAGAAGATTATCCCGAACTTCGAGTCTATTCATTCGACTACAACCTTGATCTTTCGGCGATGAAAACCCTTCTCTCTATCTATAACATAGAAAACAACCCCCCCATCCTCTTCATCGGCACTGATATCTATTACGGCTTCCGCTCCGTCGATGACGTCAAAAAAGCCATCCCCGACCTACAGAAAATTGATGCAGAAAAGGCGAGATTAGAAAAAGCCGCTAGTTCAACAAGTACAAAATTGAAATAAAAAATAAAGACGCGTGCATTGGGATTCCCCAACACCGCGTCTTTAAGCATTCAGACCACCTACCCAACCGCAAGGATAAGGGCCGTCGTGTTGAATTTGAATGAAGGACAAAAGTAACTCCATGGAACAGTCTGCCTGGTTTGAGAAGTTTGTACTGGAACCAGCAAATTCCCCGGAGCAAGCAACGGACTCATTATTTCGATCACTATTTCCCTCGGTATTCTATGCCTGAACTGAGACCTGGTTATAGTGGTCTTGTCCGGAAAGATTGAACCTATTATCCTGCGACCATTTCCAAAATACCGATCGCCAGAGACCAGAGTTTCTTTCCCGCCCTCCAACTTCAGGATACTAAACCCCATAGGTAATTTCCTGGTCTCAAAGGCAAATGGTTTCCCAAACTGCTCCTTCGCTACCTTCCATGCCTTTACTCCATCTTCAAGCCTGTCCTTATGGATGCCAACTGCCTCCGATTCCGAAATTAGGTCTTTTCTGATTATGCCCAACCTTTTTATCGGAGAGGCCCTTTCAAAATCCTTGTGCCACAAGGACGCGACCATTACCCACTTTGCATCCAGCGCAATAATGCCTCTAGGCGCAGGATCCCCCAAGCCGGCGATGAAAGCGGCGGCGTACTCGAACTTCCGCTTCCACTCGGATCGATGGTTTTTCTCCGACTTGATCTGAGACTGCGATTTTTTCAAAGCTTCGTGTAAATTTGCCACTTTGACTTCTAAGCCTGGGGCAAGTACGGGATCTTCTTTTTTCAACCGATCGTACTCTCCGCGCTCTTCAGCAAATTTCTTTTTATCAAGCCAGAGCGATTCAGCCTGTGACTCGAGACCAGAAAGCTGCTTTCTAAGGGAACTCAAAGCCTGGCTTAAAATCTTGCTCTCTCGCCGATCCTCTGCGCGAATTGTTTTGAAGTGCGCGAGTGCTTTACTAAAATTCGTTGGATCATCCAAGAGATCAAACGCCTCGAGAATTTTTATCTGCTTTTCACCAGAAATATTAGTTTGCTGAGAATCAGGATGTACGGTTGCTGCAAGCCGACGACCATAATCTTTGATTACTCGATAGAGTTGATCTTCTGTAAGATTCAGCTCGAGAATGGCTTCCGAAAGTCCAATCACCACAAGAGGATTCACATCCCCCCAGGGCGGAGCTTCGCCTGAAATTTTTTCAAGCTGAGCCCGGAGTTGCGATGTAAAAGCGTCCATTAAATTATCCCTTCCTTTCTTAGCATTTGATCTACCTCATACGAGTTTCCGGCAAGATAATCTGGAATTTCCGCTTGAAACAGCTGTCGAAGTTCATGACGTCTGGTAGAATCCATTTCTAACAGATCACTGACGTCGAGAACATTCGGGCAACCATTCCTTTCATTTTCAGGAATGATTTTCGTCACCATTAGCCAAATGCACGTTCTCATGCGCAAGCTATAGGCGAGCTCGTTGCTGATCCCCAGGACTTCGCACATATCTTCGAGATTGACGTCAATCATTTCGATCAACATCTGGGGATTGTCCGTGCCATAATTCAGCACGATCCACCCTGCCGTCTCGATACTAATCGAAACAGCCGCATATTCCTTGGAAACGATTTTCAGCAGGTTAAGACATTCCCTCAAATATTCACTGAAGGAAGTAAACTTCGAGTATCGTAGATTTTTGCCGACTCGATTTGGTTTCAGATCATCAATTCTCAAATTCTGATGACCGAGGTAAAGGCGTAGAAGTTTCGCCATTGATTCCGGTAAAATCCCGAAGTCCGAAGCGACCGCGAGATAGACTTGCTGTTCCATTACTGCTGGAAGAGCCTTCTCCACTCGCATAATCAACCGCTCTGGCGTCCATCGGAGGCGCTTAGCCATCTTCAGAACGCTCTTGTTCGTAGGAACGAGCGCATACTCGCCCACTACCGTTAACTGTTTCGTTTTGCCTTCATTCATTACAAAGATCCTCCTGCGCAAACTATAGCACATCGAGTAACAGAAAGTCAACTTCTCGTCCACTTTTTCCAAATTTTTTTCAATTTTAGACTGGCGGATCATGGATTCGAGAGTTTTTGGGCGAAAAGCTTTACGCCCATGGAACTGGATGTCGACAACCGCTTGAGTTTTAATATTTATCCAAGCCTCATGAGAACCTTTCCTGTTTTCGAAAAATTTAAAGTCGTTTTCTTTTAAGAAATAGATTACGTCGTCGTAACACCAGTTGAAGACCCCTTTAGGCATTGACCAAATGAGGTGTTAGAGATTGATAATAAGGAGATCGTATCGGGAAAGAATCTTTGGGAGACTTTTCTATATTTTTAGATACTTCGAAATACTTATCCCAATATTCTTGTGGAGCGTACCGATTCAGAAGATCATCAGAAAGATTGTTTTTTACAACAGTTTCCAGGTGAAGCTCCGCCGCTTCTTTTATACTTTTCATTAATTCAGTAGGATTTTGCCCTTCTTCCACAATATCAAAAGTAAGGCAAACCGCGACGTAAGTCTTGCCTTGTTTATAGATTATAGATTCTATAGTTCCCTCCTTTTTTGTGTTTTTTGGCCTTTTTATCATTGTCTTAGTTTACCATTCTATCTCTGAATTTTAAATGAGCCGGACCCGCCACACAAGCCGAGGCTTTGCGAGGCGTTGTGGACGGGGAACCTCCAAATCTTGGAGCCGGCAGCAGGGTTCGAACCCGCGACATCCACTTTACAAAAGTGGCGCTCTACCAACTGAGCTATGCCGGCACTATATTCTATCTTTTAAAAATCTTCTACCGAACCCTGTCTTGAAGAATTTTTCTCTCTTGATCGCTTTTTCTTTATCTTTACATGCTTCGTAATATACCAATTCTAGAGGCATCCTACTTTTTGTAGCCTCTACATTTCCAGAATTATGTTCTACTATACGATTTTTTAAATCATTAGTCCAACCTACGTAAAGTTTTTTGTCTTTCAAACTTTTTAAAACGTAAGTGTAGTTCATGTGACCAAACAAGCTACCCCGCCCGCCATCGCCTAAGGCCTCAGCCGATGGCGGACGGGTCCGGCATTATTCTTCTATCCTACCATCTTTGCCATTTTCCTGATCTTCGCGGATTTTTTTGAGGTAGAAGGAGGCGCTATTGCCGTTGCTTAAATCTTTGCGACCAAAAATGATATCTTTCTGCTTTTGATATTGCCCAAGGACTGCGCGTTTGGCTTCTTTGAAGGATTCTTCAGTTCTACCTGGGATTACAATCAGAAATATGTACTTGATAGTTTGAGTAATCTGGGCGTATTTAAAGTCAAAAAAAGATGCTACTTTCTGCGCCCCAGGATCAAGCTTTCCAATCGTCCAGGTCACAAAATTTTTAGCATTAGCCCTCTCCTCCCGCCATTTAGCGAATAAGAGTACTAAAATAACAAACAAGGATATGGCGAAAACTATTATGGTAGCCATTGCCTTATTTTACCGCAAAGCGAGCAAATCTGCCAACCTCAACACGCTCGCCAAATTTCTGGACCGCGTTTGATATTAAACCGGCGATTGTGACACTTGGATCTCTGATAAAGTCCTGCGCAAGCAATTCTTCCAGAGTTTCTGGATTCATAGCGGCAGTGTGCATCGCGATCTCGCGCCCGAGCGTTTTAAATTCTTCGTTTCGAGCAACAAAATCAGTCTCGCAGAGCAATTCTACAAGACTGCCCACTTCCCCATTATTGTGAATATAAGAAGCGACAAGACCGGCACCCAGAGTCCGATCGGACTTTTTGCTCGCAGAAAGAGCGCTCGCCCTTTTTAATATCTCTTTGGCCTTTTCCACATCGCCGCTCGCTTCTTCTAAAGCTTTTTTGCACTGCATAACGGAAACGCCAGTCTCGTCCCGAAGGCTTTTAATTTGCTCTGTTGCAATTTTAAAATTAGCCTGCATATGCTTCTTTAATTTTATTTAGAAAATATTTGATGCTTGCGCGGCTAGAGTCGTTGCCCGGGATGCCGTAAGTAACTTTGCCGAGATCGTTGTCGGATCCGCAGAGAGCGATTACGGGAATCTTTAATTGGGTTGCTTCTCGAAGCGCTGTATCTTCGTATCTTGCATCAACCAAGAAAACTGCTTTGGGCAAAGAAGTCATCAGCACGATACCTCCAAAAAATATTTGCAACTTCTCCACATCGCGATCAATAAGAAGCCTTTCTTTCTTAGTGTATTTATTAAGCTCCCCTTTTTCTTTTTGGGACAAGAGGTCGAGCATAGTGTCCACCCTCTTCCTAATCTGGGGAAAATTGGTTAAAGTGCCCCCGATCCAGCGACCGGCCACGTAAGGCATCTTGAGCGCTTCTGCAGTCTCTTTCACAAATTCCCTCGCTTCATTCTTCCCGCCCACAAACAAGATTTGAGCCTTTTCCTCCGCCAACTTTTTCACAAATTCCAGAGCCTTTCCGAGCTCTACGCTTGTCTTTTCCAAATCAAAAATATCGGTTTTATTTTTAGATCCAAAGATAAAATCCTTGACCGAAGGATGTCGGCGGGACTTGCCAAACCCAAAATGAGCCCCATTTTTGAAGAGCTCATCCAAGTTCGTCTTGCTGTCTTTCGCTACTATTGCCATTTATATTAGATTACCACCCCTCTTACATTTCTGCAAATATAAAACAACAAGGTACAAGCGGTATCCTCGTATCATTAAGTAACGGTATTCATCTCATCTAAGATCTTCTGAATATCGCCTTTCATAATTGTCTCGATGTTGTGCCAGGATTTATTGATTCTATGATCTGTAATCCTATCTTGTAAAATATTATAAGTGCGGATCTTTTCGGAGCGATCGGCGGTGCCGACTTGAGATTTGCGGTTGGCGTCGTACTTTTTGTTGTCTTCGGCCTGGTGCAATTCGTCAAGTTTGGCCTGGAGAATATTCATGGCATGCTCTTTGTTCGCGCTCTGACTGCGTTCGGCAGTGGAGCGCACCATAAGCCCGGTCGGCTTGTGCGTCAAGCGGACCGCAGTTTCTACCTTATTCACATTTTGTCCTCCCTTGCCACCAGCCCGAGAAAACTCGATTTCCAAATCGGCTGGATTGATTTCTATTTTTACATTCTTGCGCATTGGTAAAATGGCAACCGAAGCAGTCGAAGTATGCACTCGACCATTTTTCTCGGTTGCCGGTACCCGCTGGATCCTGTGGACACCGGTTTCAAATCTCAAATCCTTATAAACTCCCTTACCTCTGATCTCAAAACTAGCTTCTTTGTAGCCACCTATTGAATTTTCTGATTCATCTACCGGCCGCCAACTCCAACCGCGAATTTCAGCATACTTTTTGTACATTTGTGCCAATTGATAAGCGAAAAGGGCCGCTTCGTCTCCGCCAGCTCCAGCTCGCACTTCCAATATCACTTCGTTTGGAAACTCTTCCTCAACCTGTTCTTCTTTCAAAATTTCCTCCATCTGCTCCGCAAGAGCGATTTTTTGGTTAATTATATTTTTCAAATCTTCTTCCGCCAAAGTCTTCAATTCCCTATCAGTAATAGAATTTAATTCAGCCTCCTCTCTAAGAAGCCTTTCATACTCGCCTGCCAAATAGGCGGTCTTTATATTGTTTTTAAATTTCGAGATATCAATCATATTCATTGCTCCAATACCTCATCCCCTTTCCCCCGCCCGACACGCTGTCAGGCGGGCGGGCCTTCCCCTTGTAAAGGGTGAAGGGGTATCTCTTCGTTGTTTAGCTCGCTAAACTCGAACGAAGGATACTTCTCCTTCCTAAAGGAGAAGTCGAGACGATAGTCCGGATGAGGTATTTATTTTTTCTTAGGAGCTTTTGCAAGCGCTTTTCTGGCCTTAAATCTCTCCACTCGTCCGGCGGAGTCAATCACCTTTTCGTTGCCTGTAAAGAATGGGTGGCATTGACTGCAGATTTCCACCGAAATCTCCTTTTGGGTAGAACCCACAGTAAATTTATTCCCGCAGGAGCAGGTCACTTTGGCATCAATATAATATTCCGGATGTATTTCAGCTTTCATGAGAATAATATAGTCTATAATGTCCCTAAAGTCAAAAGTCTGTAAAGTTTAGAAATGGAAAAGACCGTATTCCTTTGTGCATAGTGCACTTCGCATACTTGCGAATGGAAAAACGGTCTTGATCCTGGAATACCCATCCAGTATCGGGTCCCTCGGCTCGTCACCTCGGGCAAGATTGTGTGCATAAAAATAAAAAGTGGTGGGGTCAGCCCCGATTCAAGTTTGGCTTTCGACTTGATTCGACTAGCCCTTCGCTCGCGCTCAGGGTTCCGAGTGGTTCCTCCTTTAATTTCACTACTACAATCTGTCTGTCAGTATCATACAGGAACAATGAATATTGTCAAGTGTTACGTTACTTTAAATTGATTTAAATTGGGGAAAAGTAAAATGAGCTTTATTTTGAGCCATATTTTTAAAGCCCCTGTAAAGGATCGATCATGGTGAGCTGGATGTTTTGCACTTTGGCCATCACTTGTTTGCCGTAGGCGCAAGCGGAGCCGCCGGTGCCATAATATTTGCAAGCGGCTCTGATTTCGGCCGTGTAGCCGCCATTTGCAGCACCTAGATCGGCAAGATAAAGAGAAGTGGCCATGATAGCATGCTCTGGGTTCCAAGGATTGACGTCATTCGCGGCTAGTCCAGTCAAACCTCCAAGCCTGTCTTTAAAAAGTTCCCATGTCGAAGGAATAAATTGCGATGGCCCCATAGCCCCGCCATATCCTCGGCTAGAAGAATAAGTATAGCCAGGAGGGCAAGAAACCGGTGTAATTTTCCAGTCTCGATTTAATCGGTTAGTAATATCAAGAAAAGGGATCGTATCTCTCGGAGCTTTCATCACCTTTTCAAATAAAGTGCCGGTGTTTCTGCCTACCCCATCTCCCGTGTCGGTGTTGGTCAAGAGGCACGAGCCCTGATTTTTGCCAAGATCAGACTCTTGAGTGAGAATGGCAAGAATTAATGCCGGTCGAACTCCTGTTTTACCTCCAGCTTTGGTCGCAAAGTTGAGCGCATCGCCAAACGGTATGCCTTCGGTATCGCGAAGCGAGAAGAGAGCGGCGCGAATTTCTGCCGCTCTCTTCTGCCTTTCGGCGATTACCTGGCTATACGTTTTCTCCTGCGTTTTATTGATAGCGATAAGCTGCTGCTTTTCCTTTTCATTTATTTCTACTCTTTTTTTCTCCTCTTCAAGTTTAGCTTTAGTATCCGCTTCTACCACTCTCTTTTGATCCAAAGTTTTGCGCTCTGACTCGACTACCGCCTTATTGCTTCTTATCCGACTAAATTGATCCTCCAAAGCATGATTGACAGAACCATAAAGATCAATGTCTTGGAAAAACTCGGAAAGATTGTTGTTCGATAGCATTGCTTCAACTAAAGTATGCGTTTCAAGTTGATTGGCAGATCTAATAATCGACGAGAGAGATTCTTTGCCTCTATTAATCTTTGCTTCCAATTCGTTGATGGTTTTGGTCTTCTTGCCGATGTCACTTGTCAACTGCTCAATCTGGATCTGTCTTTTTTTGATAAAAGATTTGGCTTCGCTGATCTTCGCCTGCAAAATAGCCGCATCGTTCTGAAGACTAGCAGTACCCTTCTTGGTAGCATCCAAAATCCCCTGCCATTTCGCAATATCAGCCTCCGTCGCCGCAAGTTCTGCCCGCCATTTGGCTTCCTGATCCGCCTTCTGCTGTTCGGTCATCTGCGCAAGTGCAAAAACAGGCAACAGTAATATTAAAAACAAAAAGATTGCTTTTTTCTTCATTACTAACCCATTATATCAGATTATTTTTCTTCAGTTTTAGGTTCAGCAATAGCAGTTTCGCCTTCGGCGCCTTCTTCGTCAGTCTTGCCTTTCTTTTCAACTTCGATAGCAGTGAGATCGACTGGAGCAACTTCGACTGGTTCTTCTTTTGGTTCGACAACGTTTACGATCATTTCGTCTGGATTTTCTATTAGAGTAACGCCAGTAGGCAATTTGATATCTTTGGAGAGAATGTGATCATTCATGAGAACGAGAGAGGAAATATCAACTTCGATTTGGTGCGGCAGGTTACTAGGCTCGGCTTCAATTTTTATTTCATGCAAAACTTTAACCAGCACTGCACCGAGATCTTTAACGGCTGGAGAAATTCCCACAAATTCTAATGGCACAGAAACTTCGATCTTCTTGCCCTTTTCGAAGACATAAAAGTCAGCGTGAATAGCCTGACCAGTAACCGGATCAAACTGCACATCATGAATGAGGGTATCCACACTAGCCTCTGGAGTTTTAATGGAGACCACCGTTGATTCTCCGGCCTGCTTCCAGACTTTTAGAAATTCGGAAGCTGTTATCTGAATAGGCACTGTCTTTTCCTTTTTGCCATAATAAACAGCTGGCATTATACCCTTGCTCCGCAGGCTCTCCGGTTTGCTCCCCTTTTCTCTCTTTTCCGCTTTGATTATGATTGTCATGTTTAGAAATTAGATTAACAAAAAATACGGGCACCTGCAAGGATACAGGCGCCCGACCCATACTGGGTGCAATTTTTGCGTGATTTAATTTTATTATAACCACTAACTCTTTGCAATATGATTGGTTGTGTATTCGATACTGCCGCCTACTTTCTTATTGGGATTGAAGATGTTTTGGGGATCAAAAATCTTTTTGGTTTCGGAAAAAAGGGAGAGCATCTTTTCGGAAAACATTTTGTTGAGGTAAGGAGTGCGGATGAGGCCATCGTTGTGCTCGGCAGTGATGGTACCTTTGTAAACTTTCACCAAGTCGTAAACGCGGTCAGAAATTATAGGTACAAGTTTGCGTTCTTCTTCCCGCCGCATATCCATGAGCGGGATGACATGAAAGTTGCCGTTGCCAGCGTGGCCCGCGATAGTAAAAATCAGTTTGTATTCATTCAAAATTTTCTCGAGCCGAGGCAGAAATTCTGGCAGAAATTCTGGCCGCACGCAGATATCATCTATAAACGGGGCAGTTCTTTTGCCTCTGATATGCTTACGCAGAAGATTAAAACTCTCCCGGCGAATGGTCCAGTATTTTTCGGCCTCTTCCATGTTTTTTGTTATTCTGGTTTTTAAATTAAAAGGCTTAATACTTTCGTCTAACTTTTTCATTTTTTCGTCAATTTCAGAAATTGAATTTCCTGCAAATTCAGCCAAGAGAATTAGTTTGGGCAACCCGCCCATAAAAACCATCCCTACTTCTGGCAGGAAGGACCAAAGAAGTTTGAGAATATTTTTAATTTTCATCAATCCCAAAATTTCTGGAAAAAATCGCACCGCTAATTTGAAGGTAGTGTTGTCGTATGACTCCACACTGGTAGGATTGTGTTCTAAAATAGCGTCAACTACTGTCCCCAACTTTTTTAGATCTTTCAAAAAGATTACAAAAAGCTTGGAGTATTTCTTTATGGGTACCAGTTTAATCTTCGCCTTAGTCACAAAGCCTAAAGTGCCTTGAGACCCAACCAAAAGTTTAGAAATATCGAATGAGCCGCTCCTCTCGATATTCCAAAGATAATATCCGGCTGAATTTTTGGAAACCTTCGGTTTTTCTTCCGCAATAATTTCCCGGTTATGATCGAGGAGACTCATCAAATACTGGTAAATTTCGCCCTCCAAGCCGTGCTCATGCGATTTCTTTAGAGCTTCCGCGCGCGGAATAGTCCTGAAGACATGTTCTTCTCCGTCGCGCAAAATAACAGTCAATTCTTCCACATAATTTTCCATTTTGCCGTACGAAAGCGTTTTTTCCCCCGCCGCGTTGTTGCCGATCATGCCTCCAAGCGCGCAGAGATTTTTGGACGCCGTATAGCAAGGCAAAATCAAATTAGCTTGCAAAGTTTCCACCTCAAAATCTCGATAGAAAACACCTGGTTCCACCTCTGCCATCTGTTTGTCGGCATAAACAGAAAATTTATTAAAATGCTTGCTGACATCCAGTATGATCGATTCATTCAACGATCCCCCAGACATACAAGATCCCGCCGCTCTCACTGTCAGAGACAATTCCGGATGCTCTCTTTTATTTTCAGCGACAAACTTAACTAGATTTTTTATATCCTCACTATTTTGTGGCCATATCACCAAAGCCGGCTTTACTACAAGCAAACTCGCATCGGTGCTGTACTCGAGAAGTGTCTTCTCATCATCCCAGACTTCCCCTTTCACCAGTTCTCGTATTTTATTTTTTAGATTCAAGTCCACACAATTATTATACTAGAATTTTCTAACAAAAACATTTTGCCCGATGTCGGACATCGGGCAGTTTGACTTTATATAAATTACATATTATCTTCTCGTAAGAGAGGATTCCAAAATGCACACAACGATAGCTATAGTTTGTGTATTAATATTCGCAGTTTCCTTGCTACTTCTATTTCACTTATCAAGGAGAGCCGCAAGAGGGTTTAGGGAATTTTGGACAGTGATTGCTTTTGTGGTTCTATGCCTAACTTGTTTTATAAGTTTGGTAGTAGGACTGCTTGCCATTTCTCCCCGACCTCCTGACATTCCGTGAGAGACTTCAGATCGCTTCGGCTAGTGACAGGCCGAAGCGATTTTTGTTTTCATTGATTTTTTATTTCTAAATTGTTAATATTCAAGTATGACTACAATAACAATCCCTAAAAACTTCATATCTGCATCGGAAGATGGCATGGTGATTATACCTCGCAAGCAATACGAGTTTTTTCTTGATATTGATAAAAAATGGGGCAAAAGAATGTCGGAAGAACAAGACACAGATATGGCAATATCTACTTATAAAAAAGAAAAAAAACAAGGTAAATTGAAAATATTAAAATCTCTCTCAGGTTTGAAGTAAAAATATGATCATCCGTTTTACTTCTAAATTCAAAAAGGCGTATAAAAAAATGCCAAAGATGGTAAAGGGGAAAGCCGAAGAAAAAGAAAAAATTTTCCGGGAAAATCCATTTGATACTAGATTAGACACCCATAAACTTCACGGAAAATATAAGGAGTACTGGGCATTCACTGTAGTTGGACAGTACAGGATTATGTTCGCTTTTGTTAGTAAAGGACTTGTTGATTTCATCAACATCGGCACTCATGAAATATATAAATGAGTTGTGGATTATTTTGTTTGGTGTAAGATAAGAAATACAAACATGGTGGGATTCTTACCATACATACAAATAGGGCTAGCGGTGATACTTACGACGCTAGTCCTCATACAGCAATCAGAAGGATCTCTCGGCAGCGCCTTTGGCGGGGATTCTTTTGGCGCCCAACATAGGACTAGAAGAGGAGCGGAGCTCTATATTTTTAGAGCGACTATTATCGTCGGCATTTTATTCGTACTCTTTGCGCTTGCGCATCTATTTCTTTAATATATAATTGAAGTTACTTTCGGACTCCTAAATAAATGAAAGATATATCTTCCCTTGTGAAAAAATTCGGCCCTGCGGAGAAATTAATCTTCGGCGTTTTTGCTATTGTCTTAATTATTTCTGGCCTGACACTCATTGTGAGAGTCAATAATTTGTTTCTAGTGGAAGTACCGACAAAGGGAGGAGTTTTGAAAGAGGGAATGGTAGGTTCTCCCAGGTTCGTGAATCCAGTACTAGCCATCTCTGACACAGATAAAGCAGTAGCAGAACTTGTGTATGGAGAACTTGTTCCCAATCTCGCGGACGTTGCAGTTTCCGAAGATGGACTCACTTATGACGTGACCCTAAAAGAAAAGGTGCAGTTCCAAAACGGCATTCCTGTCACCACTGACGACATCCTCTTTACTATTGATAAAATATTGAACCCGGTTATTAAAAGTCCGAAAAAAGCGAACTTCGAAGGTGTTGTGATAGAAAAAGTGAGCGACAAAAAGGTCAGATTTATTTTGAAAAAGCCATATTTCCCATTTCTGGAAAATTTGAGCTTGGGTATTTTACCCAAATCAGTCTGGAAAACGATCACATCTGAAGAATTTCCTTTTAGCGATAAAAACATAAATCCGGTTGGCGCCGGACCTTACAAAATATCGAGTGTATCGAAAGATGCGAGCGGCCTGCCCGTAGGCATTGTCTTGAAGCCATTTTCTAAATATCAGGATGGCGCGCCCAAAATTGGCGAGATTGATCTTTCATTTTTCGGAAGCGAGTTAGATGCCGTGAATGCTTATAAGTCAGGCGCGATCAATGCTTTAGGGGGCTTGAGCGGAGAAGACGCTCTCAATTTACACTCCACAAATTTGATCTCTTCTATTATGCCACGCATTTTTGGAGTATTTTTTAATCAAAATCAAGCTAGCCTCTTTGCTAATGTAGAAGTGCGGAAGGCTCTTGACTTGGCACTAGATAAAAAAGCGATTACTGATGAGATTACCAAGGGTTTTGGTGTACCGCTTTCCGGACCAACTCCGCTAGACGTTTGGCAAAATTCTTCTAGTACTATGAATAGAATCCAGGAGGCTAAAAATATTTTGGCTAAAGCTGGCTGGAAAGCCAATAAAGACGGGATACTGGAAAAGAAAGTTGGCAAAGACACTTACATCTTTAGATTTTCTATTTCTACTTCTGATGTACCCGAGTTGAAACGCACAGGGGAAATATTGAGAGACACTTGGAATATGCTGGGCGGGCAGGTAGATTTGAAAGTGTTTGGGGCTGGGGATTTGAACCAGAACGTTTTACGGCCGCGCAAATATGATGCCCTGCTCTTTGGTGAAGTGGTCGGCAAAAATTTGGACCTTTATCCATTCTGGCATTCTTCGGAAAGACTGGATCCCGGACTCAACATTTCCCTCTATACCAATATCAAAGCGGATAAATTGCTAGATGATGAACGAAATGCTGCAAACAAAGAAGCGGCGGCGCTCAAATTGGCAAGCTTTAAGGAAGAGCTCGCGAAAGACTTGCCCGCCATATTCCTCTACGCGCCGAAATATATTTACGCCATCTCTCCGACTGTCAAAAATGTTTTCATACCAGAGTTTGGCAATCCATCCGATAGATTTCTTTCGGTAAATAATTGGTACATAAAAACTGCAAAAGTTTGGTCAATATTTGCGAACTAAATTAAAAATAAAAGAAATGATAACGAATACACAAACACACAGACGGTCTCCGGGAGGATTTCGAGGTAATAGAAGCTTCAAGCCGAGAAATCCGAATAAAGATTTCAAATCTGGCGGTAGCCAGCCTGTCACAGGAGCTCCGATAACCTTGGGAATTCCGCCTGTGGAAGATAATATTCGTATAATTCCGCTTGGCGGAGTGGAGGAAATCGGCCGCAACATGACCGCGATCGAAATCGGCGAAGATATCATCGTGGTAGACATCGGCTTCCAGTTTAGAGACGAAGATACGCCTGGAGTGGATTATATTTTGCCAAATACCCGCTATCTCGAAGAGAGAAAGGAGAAAATCCGCGGAGTGTTGATTACTCACGGTCACTTGGATCACATCGGCGGTATCCCTTACGTTATGCCGCGGATCGGCAATCCTCCGCTTTACACCAGAGCCTTAACTTCGATCATGATCAAAAAGAGACAGGATGAATTCCCCCATCTGCCGACGCTTGATCTGCGAATTGTGGAAAAAGAAGACACCATTACGCTCGGTAAAATAAAGGTAAAATTTTTCGCCGTTACCCATACTATTCCTGATTCGATGGGTATTATTATCGATACGCCTTACGGTTTGATTGTAAATCCAGGCGATATTAAGCTGGAGCATGTGGATGGAGTGCCGACCGAGAGAGAAGAAAAAGAATTTGCCCAATTCAAAGACGAAAAAGTATTGCTTCTAATGATGGATTCAACCAATGTCGAGAATCCGGGATTTTCGACGCCAGAGAAATTGGTCCACAAAAATATTGAAGAAATTATAAAAAATACCAATCGCCGATTGATTATTGGTACTTTCGCTTCTCAAATAGAGCGAATTATTGCCATCATTGAAGCCTCTGAACGCTGTGGCAAAAAAGTAGTGGTAGAGGGCCGAAGCATGAAGCAAAATATAGAGATCGTGCGCGAAATGGGCCGAGTGAAGGTCAACAAAAATACGATTATTACTGTCGAAGAAATGGATTCTTACCCGCCAGACCGCATCGTAGTGCTCGCAACTGGCGCTCAAGGGGACGAATTCGCGGCCTTGATGCGCATGTCAACCAAGAGTCATAAATATATGAAGATCACTCCAAGGGATACCATTCTCCTCTCTTCATCTATTATTCCAGGCAACGAACGAGCAGTTCAGAAATTAAAGGATAATCTTTCTCGCCAGGGCGCGAAAATAATTCACTACAGAACCAGTGACGTTTATATTCACTCAACTGGACATGGCAATAGAGGCGAGCTTGAGTGGATACATAAACATGTCAATCCAAAATTTTTTATTCCGATTCATGGCAATCATTATATGTTGAAGGTGCATGAGGAACTAGCGCAAAATCTCGGGATGCCTCCTGAAAATATTTTGGTGCCGGACAATGGCATGATTATCGAGATCCAGGATAATGGCGGCAAAATGGTAAATACCAAGTTTGAAGCGCCTTCTTCGCCAGTGATGGTAGACGGCTTCGCTATCGCCGACGTGCAAGAAGTGGTGATGCGAGACAGGAAAATGCTCGCGGTGGATGGTATGTTCGTCGTTGTCGCTATGCTAAATATTAAAACCGGCAAGCTCAAAAAGTCTCCAGACATTCTTTCGAGAGGCTTCGTCTACTTGCGTGAATCGCAAGAGCTTCTCCAACACACTCGACTTATTATTAAAAAAGCGATCGAAGATTCCGCCGTCGGCATGAATCCTATCAACTTCGACTATCTGAAAGCAAATGTGACTGACACTGTCTCTAGATTCCTCTATCAAAAGACTGCAAAGCGCCCAATCGTAATCCCCGTCATCCTCGGCGTCTAGTGTCCTTGAAGGCGCCCTTCAAGGACGGTCAAATTCTGGATTCAATACTTCTAATATTGCGTATTTCTTTAATCTAACAGGCTCAAAAGAATTTTCTACAATTTTTCGATAATTATTTGTGTCTTTAAATTGTTCAGAAACTATTCCGATTTCGCATAATTTATTCCCCGGTAAATTTAAATATTCTGAATAACTACTCCATTTCCAATCTAAATCATCTTGAACTAAATTAGCCACTCGGGGATTCAAATGGATATATGCTGAGAGCCAAAGTAAATATTCATTATTACCTATATGTTCTGTTTTAAATCTATCTTGAAATAAAGTGCCGATTCGTTCGTATTTTTTATTAAAAATTTTTGAATAGCTGGTACAAACTTTTAAGATAAGCTTGGTGATTGGAATATCGCTATTTTGTTTTATTAATAAATGGAAGTGGTTTGGCATTAAACAATAAGCAATTAAAGAAAAAGAGCCTGGTGGAAGTAATTTTCTTACATAAAGACTATGGCTCCTACCTTGACGTCCTCGAAGGCGCCCTTCACGGACATCAGGATAAATATTTTCCTTCAACCTACTTAGGAAAAGACTGTAATCTTGATCTTCTTTAAAAATGTCCATCTTCCCGACTCCACGATTATAGATGTGGTAATAATTTCCCGGAGCAAAATTTTTATAATCCCTAACTCCCATATTATGTAATATGGTAATGTCCTTGAAGGGCGCCTTCAAGGACATGTGGGGATAAAGTCTATAAACAGTAAACCCGCCGAGAAGCCGGACGGGTTGTCCTGTTATTTCTGGGCGGGTTATCGACCACGGCCACCAAATTCTGCGGGCAAAAACGGCCAATAAATCGGTAGTCCATTTAGCTGGATGAATTCAGTTGCAGTGAATCCGTACAAACCATTTACACATGCGGCTTCAAAATCAAAGTGATATCGATCTTTCACAGCCGCTCTTGTGGCTGGTCCAAAATTTCCGTCAACTTCTGTCATTCCTAAAACTTTTTGAACAAACTTGACTCTGCTCGCTGTTACTTCTCCGTAATGCTGATCGAAGACAAGCCGTTCATCTGAAAGAGCCGACCCCGCAAGAAATGCTTGCAAAATTGTCACACAAGGTCCTCGCGATCCTTTCTGCATATATTCTGGAAATTCCGTCATAGTTACACTCCTGCTCGCCATTCAAGCATAAGCCGCGAGGCTTTGCAACTGAAACTAAATGTGCTATATTAACTTCAATATGGCAACGAATGTGGAGGGGGTTAAAAATGGCGGAGAGAACAATCTGGGCGTCTTAAGGCGCTTTACTAAACGCGTGCAAGGTTCGGGAGTGCTTCCTCGCCTCCGTGGCCGCAGATATGCAAAAAGACTCTCTTCTGAATACACTAAGAAAAAAATGACTTTGAAAAAGTTGGCTCGGCAAAAGGAAGTAGCAGGCCTCATCAAAATGGGCAAAATGATCGCGACTAATCGTTAATCAAGGTTAAACCTTAAAACCAATATCAAGGTTTAACCTTGATTAACTCCATGAAATTAATCAAAGAGACTAACAACTTCTCTCTCCTTCTAGATTGTCCGGCTTCTAAAATTCCAAAAGATTTTTTTGACCTGCCATTTGAGAAAATGGTCAAAGAAATTTTGGGCAAAAATTATTTCGTCTCGCTTGTCTTCGTTCGAGAATCAAAAATAAAGGCTCTAAATAAGGCTTTTAGAGGAAAAGATGCTTCTACTGATATTCTTTCTTTCGATTTGGAAGACGAAGGAGAAATTTTAATTTCTATAAACAACGCGCGAAGAAAAGCCCGCGAACGAGAAGAAAACATCGAGGAGTACCTGGCATTTCTCTTTATCCACGGCCTGCTTCATTTGAAAGGGATGCAACATGGTAGTAAAATGGAGAGAAAAGAAAAAAAACTCAATGAAAAGATCCAAAATTACAGTAGGCATAGACATCGGCACTTATCAGGTAAGGGTGATCGTCGCAGGAGAGGATAGCGAAAGCGGAGCGCCTAGAATCTTGGGGGCAGGGAGCGCCGAATCAAAAGGTTTAAGATACGGCTACATCATTAATTCAGCCGATGTGATCAAATGTGTAGAAACCGCAGTTCGGGCGGCAGAGAAAGCTTCCGGGGTAAATATAAAGAGAGCTTTTCTCTCGGTTGGCGGAATCGGACTCGGCAGTCTCACTTCTACTGGCGCCCAGGCAGTCTCTAGAGGCGATCAGACTATTACCGAACTTGATATTGAGGGAGCCTTGAAATCGGCCGAAGAAGCAATACCGAAGGCTTTGATTCAAAACAAGAAAATAATTTATACTATCCCGACACAATGGCGAGTAGATGGTCGAATAGTCTTGGGCCGCCTCACGGGGCTTAAAGGCGTTAAAATTGAGGTTAAAGCTCTCTTTATTGTCTGTCTCGAGCCACACTTGAACGATCTTATAGAGGCTGTGGAAGAGGCTGGGGTAGACGTCATAGACGTAGTTGCTTCGCCCATCGCCGCGAGCTTTGTCACTCTCTCAAAACCGCAGAAAATCGCCGGCTGCATCTTGGCAAACATTGGCGCGGAGACTATTTCGATTGTGGTCTTTGAAAACAACCTGCCGATTTCGCTTGAAGTTTTCCAAGTGGGTGGCGCTAATATCACGAACGATATTGCTCTTGGCTTGCGGATCGCTCTTGAAGAAGCGGAAGCGATTAAACTAGGCGGCATTACCGTGCATAGTTACCCTAAGAAAAAATTGGACGAAATAATTTCCGCGAGACTCTCTGATATGTTCGAGCTAATTGAAACTCATCTGAAGAAAATCGGCAAAAGCGGGGCACTTCCGGCCGGCATCATCATCACCGGCGGTGGGTCATCATTAAGTTCTGTAGAAACAGTAGCTAGAAATTCTCTGCACCTGCCTTCCCGAATTGCCTCGCTCCGAGTTGGCGAATCTAAAGTGATGATCAAAGATTCTTCCTGGTCGGTCGCTTACGGCCTCTGCATTATAGGGCTTTTGCCAGAAGACGAAGACCGCTTGGGACTAAAAAGAAGCGGCGGAGATGTCGTTTCAAAAATATTTGACTGGTTGAAGCAATTCTTACCATAATTTATTTTTTGAGTTGTCAACACTTGCATTATCTTTCTGTAGACTATAATCTGTAGACTGTAACCCTTTATAATATGCCTCAAATCAAACCAGAAGTAGAAACATTTGCGAGAATCAAAGTGCTCGGGGTCGGCGGCTCCGGCAAAAACGCGGTCAATCATATGGTTAATTCCAAGGTGAAAGGCGTAGAATTTATCGTGATCAATACCGATGCCCAAGACTTGCATCACTCCCTCGCCAAACGCAAAATTCATATTGGCAAGAATCTGACCCGTGGATTAGGCACCGGGATGAATGCGGAGATCGGCAAGCGCGCAGTAGAAGAAACTAAAGAAGAAATCCAGGAAGCTATCAAAGGCGCCGATATGGTCTTTATCGCCTGCGGACTTGGAGGAGGCACCGGTACTGGCGCGGCTCCAGTAGTGGCGAGAACTGCTAAGGAGCTTGACGCGCTTACGGTCGCCGTCGTCACCAAGCCCTTCACCTTTGAAGGCAAGCAGAGAATGAGCCTGGCTGAATCGGGCTTGGAAGAATTGCGAAGCGCAGTAGACGCGCTGATTTTGATACCAAACGATAGATTGCTCGCAACAATAAACAAAGACACTACTGCCAAAAATGCTTTCGCTATGTGCGATGATATTTTGAAGGAAGCAGTGGAAGGTATTTCTGATCTGATCACTACTCCGGGAATTATAAATATCGACTTCGCTGACATCAGATCCGTGATGGAAGGCGCGGGCGCGGCGCTCATGGGTATCGGCAAAGCGAGTGGAGACAAGCGAGCCGAAGAAGCGGCCAAGATGGCCATCAACTCTCCCCTTCTTGAAGTCTCGATCAATGGAGCTAAGGGGGTACTTTTCTCCATCGCAGGTGGAGATGACCTGACCATGTTTGAAATCCAAGAGGCGGCCAAGGTGATCACCGAATCCGTTGATTCAAATGCCAAAATTATTTTTGGGACCGTCAAGGATGAAAAGCTGAAAAAAGGCGAACTGAAAATCACCGTCATCGCTTCCGGCTTCCCAGACAACTATATGAAAAAGGGGCTTTTCAGCAATGACCGAGAAGAAATAACCAAGAACAAAATCTTCAGTTCCATTCCGATGTTAAATAGAGAAAACCAAGATAATAATCAGAGCGAACCGGAAAAACAGGAAAAGAAAGGTAACGCCGACGATGACAGCGACGACTGGGGCGCGGTGCCAGCGTTTTTGAGGAGATCGAAAATAAAGTAATCTTTTTTATATTTTCAGTACCTCACCTCCGTTATTCGCGTGGACCCCCGCCCGCCTTGCAGGCACTGCGGGCAGGTCTCCTTTAGTAGGAAAATACAAGGAGAGGTAAAGACGGAGAGGTACTCCGAGGGGCGGATGAGGTAGATATGATAGAATAAATTATATGATCTATGATCTAATCATTATCGGCGGCGGACCAGCAGGCTCGGCTGCGGCTGTGTATGCGGCTCGCAAGAGGTTGAAAACGGCTATTATTGCCGAGTCCTTCGGCGGGCAAAGTATTGATTCGCTCGATGTCCAGAATTGGATCGGGACTATCTCTATCCCCGGACCAGATTTAGCAAAAATATTAAAAGATCACGTCAAGGCATACGCCGCCGATACTTTGGATATCAAAGAAGGCGAGAGAGTGAGTGAGATCGAAAGATTAAAAGAAGAAAAGATTGAAAAATTTTTAGTAAAGACAAATGCTGGAGAGTACGAAACCAGAGCAGTTTTGATTACTACCGGAGGTTCTCGGAGAAAATTAGAAATCCCGGGTGCCAAAGAATTTGACGGGCGTGGCATCGTCTATTGCGCTTCCTGCGACGCTCCTCTCTTTGGCGAACAGGATGTGGCGGTTATTGGCGGTGGCAATGCAGCTTTCGAAGCGGCAGCCCAGCTTACCGAACATGCTAAGAGTATTATCCTCATTACCAGAACCGATTTCAGAGCCGATCCAATTACCACTGAAAAAGTTCTCAAACACCCTAAAGTAACGGCAGTAAGAAATGCAGTTCCTGTAGAAGTTAAGGGAGAAAAGTTTGTAAATGCTCTGGTTTACGAAACTGAAGGCAAAAAAATTGAGATACCGGTTACGGGAATCTTTGTCGAAATCGGCAACATTCCTGCGACTGGTTTCGTCCAAAATCTCGTAGATCTCGATAAATTTAGCAAAATAATAATTGATCACAAAACCCAACGTACGAATATTCCAGGTATCTGGGCCGCCGGCGACTGCACCGACGGCCTCTTCCACCAGAACAACATCGCCGCCGGCGACGCCGTCAAAGCTCTTGAAGATATTTATATTGAATTGCATAAGACAAAATAAAGGAGGAGTGGCTCGAGTGGTTTAAGGCACAGGTTTCGAAAACCTGCATGCGCGCAAGCGTATCGTGAGTTCAAATCTCACCTCCTCCGCTAATACAAACTAAAACACAAATTTAAAATATTTTACATATCAAACACTCGGTGTTGGGTATTTGGTATATGGTCTAATTTTTTAAGACAAATCTAAGCAACTTTTTGGCCCAGATGCCGGAATAATCAACGCCAATTCTTGGAGTTCTTTTAATCTTTACTTTTTTACTTATTTCAATCTTTTCTTGTTCTATCCAGAGACCAGTTTTCTTACCCAGAATTTTGCCGTTAAAACTTTTATCAATTTTCAGTTTTTTGGTCAGCCGGCCAGGGCCGATAATGCCTTCGACGCCACGGGTCAAGACCGCGGCTGGATGATCTTGCGGGCCGCAGACGAGATTCAACATATAATGCATGCCGTAGGTGAAATAAACATAAATCGTCCCTGCTTTCTCAAACATCGGCGCATTCCTCGCCGTTTTCCCACGCGAAGCATGGCTTGCTTTATCATCAAATCCTTCATAACTCTCCGTCTCTAAAATTTTCAATCTTTCAATCTTTCCTTCATTCAATCTGACAAGATATTTCCCCAGCAAATCCGGCGCAACCAGGTTCGCATTTCGATTGAAGAAATCTTTATTCAAAATTTTCCTTCTCATACAGATTGACGTGTCAAGGACAGTCCTTGACACTAAAGAGGATCAGTTTGTTTTGATATTTTTCTTTTCAAACTGGCCATTGTTCCTAAATTTTGTTGACTAAGTAATTCCGCAAAAACCTGATCGAGCTTTTCGAAGCGATGTCTGCAAAAATCGCGCAACGCTTGGGCTTTGTCTGACTTTGATCCATCGGTCGCCAAATACATCATTACCGAATCGGCAAAATCCTCTATTTCTCCATTATCATTTTGCTTGGGATATCGAGTTTTGGCTGCATATTCTGAAACCTGATTGCCGTCTGCCTCCATAACTCGTTTCCATCTTTCACCTGGATTTGTAGTTCCTTTAAGATGTTTGGCGATGGCGTGGCCTAGCTCGTGATAGATAGTCTCTCTCGCTTCTTTTTCTGGGTAACCTTCTTCACTGACATACAAAACCAGAACTTTCCTATCTGAAAATAAAGATGATTCAGCTCTAAAAGCTCCTGCCTTGCCAGTATTTTGTGGGTGAATTTCTATTTCATCAAACACTTCCATGCACAATGCTGGAATAGAATTTACAACGCTATCTAAGAACTCGCTAGTATCTAAGGAGCGGTCTCTGTAAGCGGTATCATAGACTTTTATTTTTTTAGAGTGTTTCAAATTATCGCGTATGTTGTAGGAATATTCGTGAACTTTTAGGCTTCTTGGTCTAGTGATAATCTCACCTTCTATTCCGGTTTCTGTTTCTTTTATTTTTATTACTCCTTTTTTAACTTCTAAGACTTCAAAAATTTCACCGCTGCGATTTGCTATTATGCCGCCTGCGCGAATCCCATCAAGGCTGTCTAAATCCCAACCTTCTCTGCCGAGTCTTTCTCTGGTTGATAAAGTTAAAACAGCCTCTTTGCCAGACGATAATCTGTTGGCAGAAACCCTTGCCATCTCAACGCCCGTTTCCACTTCCCCCAAACGTTCAAAAATATCTTGAGCATATCTCTGTTTTGGAGTTCCAGGATTCGATAATTGTTCGAATGACATAGATTGAGTTTAGCAGTTTTCCTAATTTTTACAAAAAGTAAAAGGCCGCCCACCATAGAGCGGCCTTGTCCAACCAAATTCATTGATCGATAAACCTCTGGGCTATGACGCAACCCGGCTCGACAATTACGCTATCAATAATTTTCGTGAGTTCCCCGATTCTCATTCTTGTCATAATGCCAGGTTTTGTGAAGACGTCAAAGATTTCTCTCTGGTCTTGACTTGACCGTTGCACCAAATAAACTCGTCCGTCTGAGAGAACAATAGCACCTCTACCAGAAAGAGTTCGGAGGGTTTGTTTAATATCACCACTTCGAGCTTCTTTCATTGCGGAAGTTTTATATCTGGGCGAGCTGCTTTTTTGACCAGTTGCCCAAAAGAATGCGCCGAACGTATAGACAATCACCCCCATTAGTAAAAAACGATACACAGCCAGCTCTTGAGAATTTTTTACTTTGGCAGTAGAGATAAATATTACCGCCAAACAGAGAACCATCAAAAAAACAATAACCAACCGCAACCAAAAAAGTTCCATATTTTCTCCTCTGGCTAAACCATAACATATAGATAAGAAAATAGCAAAACTTCTGCAAACCTGCCGAAGTCGGACTTAAACAGCCCTCTAATTTTATACCTGATATTTAGATTTCTCTTCTTCCAAACATTTTTTAGCTTCTGATGCTATTTCGTCTATTTTAGATGCAAGGTTGCCACTCTCTGAAAGTTCTTTAAGCCTTTCTATTTTTTCTGCTTGACCTTTGAATTCTCCCGCATAACTTTCCATTTTATTGGTCTCTGCATCTTTAAGAAAATCCTCATTTGACTTTTCCCACTCATTCAGATTTCTCTCTTTCATCATTTTGACCCACTCATCAACATCAGTATCATTGCGAGAGTATTCGCATAATATAGCTACCGCTTTATTTTTATCCTTTAAGAGCGCCGTTAAAATATCAGTTGTGGCAGCGCTATGAGTTTCTGGGTGGACTTGTTTTGCTGGAGCGCCACATTTTGGACAAGCAAGCGGTTTTATGTCAGGTGCACCCGTCATTGAATTTGAAGACATAAGAACAGAGCCTTCGTATTCAGTTCCGCAAATATGACAGGTTATTTTAACATCTTTTATTCTGGTCATGAATTTTAAACTTTATTAATAATTTATATTAATCTTAACATGTCTACTTCGCTGTACCAGCCTTTCTTTCCAGTTCCGCAACTTGACTGCTTAGTTGAGGAATAAGATTTTTTAGCCCACCGATTCCGCTTTTTATCCTATTTATCTCCTGGTAGAAAGATGTCATTCTTGTGCTATGATCGCTAAACCATTTCGCTTCTTCTTGTTTGCTGGTTTCTCTAGTTGATCGCATCATTTCCACACCACGGAAAAAACCTTCATCATTTTCTTTATAATAACGCTCTTTAGTAGCCAGCTCCGCTTGATATTGCTGCAGTTCTGATTGATACCTTTCAATATCTCTCTTCAAAGTGCTTATCTCTCGATCAGAAGCAGGTGATCTATTTTGAGCTCCTTGTTTCTGTTGTTGATTTCTATTATCAGTTTTATTTTTCAAATCCAAAGTATTGCTGGCAACAGCTGGAGCCTTGGCGGCACCGGATTCCAGTTTTCGCGCTTCTTCAAGTTTTTCCAACCTCCTGGTACCAACCGCTTTTGCCCCTTCTACCGCCTCAACCACATGCGCCGCTTTGCCGATTATACCGCCTTTGTCTTCGCTTCGCGTAATCCAAATCGTTAAAACAACTCCAATAGTCAATTCTGGAAGCAAATTTACAATTGGAATTACGCCAGCCAAGGCTTGCCCGGCCATTGAAGCTAAGCGTCTTGGATTTTCCACAATACTAATTCCCAAAAGCCAGAGCCAAACTACAAATAATGCATCCGCTCCGATAGAAATAACTGTGTCTAATACTTCTCCTATAGCCGCCAGGCCCAACAAAAATTGAATCAGGTCAATCGTCGCGGCAACCACAAACATACACACCGCCATCACCTTACTTATCCTCTGGTTCTTTTCAGGATCTTGTTCCATTGGTGGTATTTTACCAGATTTATTTAATATTTGTTAAAATGAAGTTATAGCCGATAATGTCCGTGAAGGCGCCCTTCAAGGACAAGTGGAACCTGCCCGAAGTCCGACATCGGGCGAATTTCTAAAAAGCCTTTTATCGAAAAGAAAATCTCCGAATTTCCGATTCAAAAAGCCACTCCAAATACATACCGAACTAATTAAGCTTGCGGCTCATTTCGCCCGGATTGAGCCGCAGGATAATTTGTGGACCGTACCGGATTCGGACCGGTCGCCTCATCCATGCCATGGATGCGCTCTACCAAATGAGCTAACGGCCCCTATATAAATATATAGGCTTTATATTACTTTATATTTTCCCTGGATCAAGGCTTCGATGTCGGAGCGGTTGCCGCCGTATTTTTTGTAGGAGAGTTCGCGAAGTTGGTCGATTTGATCGTGGTTGCCTTTGGGCGCAAAAGGAGTTTGAATATTAAATGGTTTGGCTGGTTTGCCATTGATCAGAGTTTTCAGGTAAGCGTTTAGATTGTCTATGTTCATAAGGTCATTCGCCGAAAAAGTAGGCGCAAATTGCTTTTCTAGGAATTCTGCGTCTTCAGCGCCCACCCGGAAAGAACAGATCGAGCCGACGTTCCCGAATACCGCATCTCTAATATTTTCCTCAAGCTGGGCAACATACTGGTGCGCCATGTTCAAAGAAAGCCTGTACTTGCGAGCTTCTGACAAAATAGTAGCGATCGAGTCGGTAGTGATATTTTGAAATTCGTCTATATATAAATAAAAAGGCGCAAAATCTTGCCCAAATAGTTCGACTCTGGAGAGCGCGGCCATCAAGATTTTGCCGACAAGGATAAGGCCGATCAGATTAGCATTGATGTCGCCGAGACGACCTTTTGATAAATTAACCAGGAGAATCTTACGATTGTCCATAATGTCCCTAAAGTCGAAAGCTGAATGCTCCTGGGCGATAACTGGGCGCATAATTTCATTCGAGAGGAAAACATCGAATTTGTTGGTTACGTATTGGACATAGTTAGCAAGCCCTTGCTCTCCGCTTGTTTTCTCCGCGTTCTGCCAGAACTGGGTGATCAGCGGATTTTTGCATCTAGAAAGTTTCAGGGCTCGATAATTTTTGTCAGAGAGTACTCGAGACATGTCGACCAAAGTATTGCCAGAAGCAGGATCTTCCATCACAAGCAAAGCCGAGTTTCTAAAATATTGCTCGAAAGCGGGACCCATAGACTCCGGGACATTGCCGTAAAGCTTGCGGAAAATACTAAAAAGTTCGTTGACTACGAAAGTTTTTTGTTCTGGGAATTTTTCATCGTACTCGAGCATGTTGAGCGCCATTGGCCGCGCGGTATAAGCCGGATCAAAATAAATAACATCTTCATATCTCGAAGGCGGAATATTACCCATCACTTCCAAGAGATCAAAACCATGCGGATCGATCATACAGACGCCGTGCCCCGCGGCAATATCCTGAATAATCATATTTTTCAAAAGCGTCGATTTACCGGTGCCAGTCTGGCCGATGGTATAAAAGTGGCGAAGTCTGTCTTCTTCGGCCATCCTGATTTCGGTTTCGCTATTTTGATGCTTGTTCACCCCAAGTAAAATGCCTTCTTTTGGAATTTCATTTGGCGCCGCAGCGGTCGATCCGCGAGCTTGACGCAGATTATCGACAGATTTTAAACCAGAAGTATGAAAATGCAAAAGCGAAGTAATTTCGCGCAGACTTAGAGGCAGTTTTTCTTCCTCTGCCCACATGCGAAAAGAAAAATTCCTAACTAACTCTTTTAGGTTATCGCGCCGGACTTTTTTCCACTTTATAGAATTGCCCGAGGTATTCTGGAATTGATTGAAGGAAGACTCGATACTCTCAATAATTTCTTTCGCCTCTAGCTCACTCGCCGCAGAAGCTAAGATACGCATATTGCATTTCACGATTGGCGTTTCTATTTTTTTCTTTATTTGCTCGACCGCAATCTGGTCAATAGGTTTTGGCGCTTCAAGCTTTTCCGGAGTTTTAGATCCTTTAAATATGTCTTTCACCCCCTTGAACAAATCGCCTGAAATAGTCTCCGGCATATCGATAGCATCTTTCACGGCTATACCATTTATGATTTTATCGAGCGCGTTTTTATACCTTTTTATATAATACTCGCTTTCGCCGGACTCATTCGTCCAGAGAATCTGGATAGCGGCTCCTTCGCAATCGCGATTAACTTTGGAAAAGCTCTGGACAATGGAGTTGAGCGGATCCTCGTCAAAAGATTCGTAAGTTTTGAGCGGGAAAATAGGATTTTTCTCGAGCTCGGCTATGGAACCGAGTGTCACACCCTGCTGATTGAAAATATTATAATCGTCCGGCTTCTCGGAAATTTTCGCGTTATGGAAAATTGCAAGAATTGCCTTTTCAAATTGATGTTTTTTAATACTCGGTACCGCCACATAGAAGCTCGTCTCGCTCTCGCCGATCGAATTACCAATTTCCAAAGCAATCGGCATCTGGAGCGAAGCATAAAACTGCTCCATGCCGGAAATGATTTCTTTCAAATTTCTCGCTTTCGATTGAGTGTCAGTATCTTCCGGAATAATAATTTCATAAAGAGCCATCCGTAGTGCCTGCGAATATTTATCTTTGCCTTCCTTTATCACTCCCGCAATACTAAAGCCTTCCTTTACATATTCGGAAACAAATCTGTGAAAATCGTCCGTAATATGATAATCTCCCAATTTTTCAACAACAGATAACGCGTTCTTAATGCCCTTTTCTTTCGCGAGCGCAATCAATTCTTCAATTTTCTTATCATGCTCCTCCGGCCGAAGGTTCAAAACTATTTTTTCAACCTCCTCTTTTGGCACCTCAAATTCCGGATGCATCGCAACTTGTGGCTGTACATTTTTGTATTCCGCGAGCACCTCTCTTTCTGCTTTAGCAGAAAGACCCCGCGAAGCCTCTGGCGAAGTGGGGTTTACTCCTGCTTTCTGATAATCCTCTTTTCTTTCATTAAAAGCCCTGCGCAAAAACGCCAACTCTTCCTCCGCACTCTTCAAAGGTTCTTCCTTAAACTGATTCATGAAGAATATTATAACAGAGAACTCACTTCCTCAAAACCATTAACATAGGATGTTTTACTATGTATTCTTTATTTGGATCAGAATCGTCTACCACCGAAGCTGGATTACTAATTTCTTTTTCTTTTACCAAAATAAGATTTGTAGCAGTTACAGCTTCTTCTATTTCCTTTCTAGATTTTATTAAATTGTGAATTAAAATATGACTTTCTTCGGTCCCAAGCCTTATGACCATTTGCTGGTTGTATAAATCTTCATGACCTGGAGCAACATCGTATTCTTTCGAATAAACATTGTCCATCTTATTGCGGGTCTACTCCGACTCGAACGGAGAACTTAGCTTTTGGAGAGCCACGTTTTACCATTGAAACTATAGACCCGTCTGCTTAATCCTAGCAAAAATCTACCTTTTCGAATAGTATCGAATAAACAACCCCGCAGCAAGCTGACGGGGTATTTTGTTGTTCGTTGTTAATTAGAATAATGACAGGGTTTGTTGGTGTATCTGTTCGTAATTCTTAATGCCTTGTTTCTTGATGTAGTTTTCAAGCATGACGAGATTGCC
>OBEQ010265654.1_pt1 | contig 58757 bp, 54 predicted proteins | sample 1670901 | NCBI WGS metagenome assembly OBEQ01 (sample SAMEA104232315, study PRJEB22302) | groundwater metagenome | biome: forest; feature: aquifer; material: groundwater | place: USA | collected 2011-08-07 | depth 5.4 m
AAAATAAAACAGTTAATTGAACAAAGAGGATTATTTCAACTACCTAACTTTAAACTCTATATGATGATTGAGGTACCATCCTCTGTTTTTGAGATTGAGGAATTCCTCAAAATTGGAGTCGACGGAGTCTCGATTGGGACAAATGATCTTACCATGATGCTTCTGGGGGTTGATAGAGATAACGCAGAGGTAGCCCCTTTATATGACGAACGAAGTCCGACCGTGATGAAGGCGCTTGAGTATGTGGTTCAAACGTGTGTACGATATGGGGTTACTTGCTCAATTTGCGGACAAGCGGCATCCGACTATCCGGAACTTGTTGAGCAACTCGTCTCTCAAGGGTTGACCAGCGTTTCCGTCAATCCTGATGCGATCGAACGAACTAGAGAGCTCATCCACGAAATTGAAAAAAAACATTTCAAGAAAAAAGTAACAGAAAAATTAAACTATACCCCACTCAATAGCTAAATTATTAATACGATGTCAACAATCAAAAAAATTTTCGCGTACGAAATCATCGATTCAAGAAGTCAACCCACCATAGAGGCTCGACTGATAACCGATGATGGGAAAGAATCGGTGACCTCAGTACCCGCAGGAACTTCCGTGGGCAAATATGAGGCCGTTGAACTACGCGATCATGATCAAAAACGCTTTGATGGAATGGGAGTTTCTCATGCGGTAAAAATCATTAATGAGGCGCTTGCGCCAAAACTTGTGGGTGTCTCTGTTCTTCAACAACAAGAGATTGATATGTGGTTGATTCAAGCAGATGGAACAAAAAATAAAAGTAAACTTGGTGCGAATGTGACGCTCACCATTTCTCAATTGATAGCGAAAGCCGGGGCGTACGCGCAGAACATTCCCCTTTTTCGTCATCTGAATCTTCTCTATCAAAAATACTTTCAAGAACAGATAAAACTCGAGAAAATTCCCACCCCTATTTATAATGTCCTTAACGGAGGAAAACATGCAAATAATAATCTCGATATTCAGGAGTTTCAAGTAATTGCTTCATCCTCGCTCTCCTTTGAGAAATCGTATCAACTCGGAGTAGAATTATTTCACGAACTTAAACGAGTTCTTGAGTATCGAAATGCGAACGTATCTGTAGGAGAAGAGGGAGGATTTGCTCCAAATCTCAGCGCAAATATTGACGCTCTTGAGATACTGAATGAGGCGATTATTCAGCGCGGACTGAAGCCTGGTGTAGAGATGTTTTTTGGCATGGATATGGCAGCCTCTCATTACTATAAAGATCAGAGATATTCGATAAAAGATAAGCCACAACCGTTAACAAAAAATGAGTATATAGAGTTTGTCGAGAAACTAATTAAAGAATATGCTTTCCTTTGCCTTGAAGATCCATTAGATCAGGACGATTTTGACGGATGGGCAAAACTTAATAAAGCAATTTCCGCAAATATGTATCTTATCGGTGATGACCTTTTGGCTACAAACAAAGAGCGTCTTCGAAGGGCGCTAAAGGAAAAAGCGTGCAATGCGATTCTTATTAAACCAAACCAGATTGGGACGATCACGGAGACGTTGGAGGTCGTTTCTGAAGCAAAAAAGAATAATATTGCGTGTGTTGTTTCTCACAGATCAGGAGAGACAAACGAAAGTTTTATTGCAGACTTTGCTGTAGCGATTCAATCGGAATTTGTGAAATTTGGCGCTCCTTCACGTGGTGAGCGCGTCGCCAAGTATAATAGGCTGTGGCAAATTGAGAGAGAAGAGCTGAGATCATGATCGGAAAGTTAAAAGGAAAACTTATTGAACTCGAAGGAAATGTAGGATTGATTGAGACAAACGGAGGAGTTTCTTATGAAGCTTTTCTTACCCCAAGTATTTTATCTTCATCGAGTCTCGAAAAATCTATTGAGATCTATACTCATCTTCAGGTACGCGATGACGCACATGTACTCTTTGGATTTAAAACCAAAAAAGAGAAGCAACTATTCATCTTATTAACGACAGTCTCGGGCGTTGGTCCAAAAAGTGCTTTTTCCGTAATTTCCTTCAGTGACGAAGACTCTCTTATGAACGCGATAAAAACAAACGAAGTGGGTTTTTTTTCTCGAATTCCTGGACTCGGTAAGAAAACTGCGATGAAGATTATCCTTGAGTTATCGCAAAAGCTGAAGTCGGAGTTTCAGATGGAGAAGATGTATCTTTCAGAAGATGACAAAACAGTGGTTGATGCGTTGGTGTCCTTAGGATTTAAATCATTAGACGCAAAACAACTCCTCTCAAAATTGCCCAAAAATCTCTCCGTTGAAGAGAAAATCCGCGAAGCCCTGCGCTTAACTACGAATAAAGTATAATGCTACTATGGGTGATTCTGTGGGGAGTAACTTAAGACCAAAAAACTTAAAAGACTATATTGGACAAGAGGGAATAGTAAAAACTCTTCAAATGTTTGTAAAAGCAGTCAAAGGGCGGGGAAAGCCCTCAGAACATCTTCTTTTTTACGGACCTCCCGGAATCGGAAAAACGACGCTCGCCCACATCATTGCAAATGAACTTTCCGGAGATATTAAAGTTACCTCCGGCGCTGTCATCGAGCGCTCTGGAGATCTTGCTGCGATTCTCACAAACCTCAAAGATAACGACGTACTTTTCATTGATGAGATTCATCGTTTACCGAAGACCGTGGAAGAAGTGCTGTACCCGGTGATGGAAGAGTACATTCTTGACATTATTATCGGCAAAGGTCCGGCCGCCCGCACCGTCCGTCTCCCTATCCCCAAAATTACAATTATTGGCGCGACAACAAAACTCGCCCTTCTATCACCTCCTCTTCGTGACCGATTCGGGCTCATTCTTCGCCTCGACTATTATAAAGAAGATGAGATTATGAATATAATTATGCGCTCAAGTAGTCTTTTGAACCTTCCCATCGATAAAAATGCTGCAAAAGAGATTGCTAAACGAGCGCGAAGGACTCCCCGCGTCGCCAACAGAATTCTCAAGCGAGCTCGTGATATTTTTGATGTAGACAAGCACAATAAAATCGATGAAAAGCTTCTCTTAAAACTGTTTGAGCTTTTGGAGCTGGATGAGTTCGGATTGAGCGATGTCGATAGAAAATATCTCCTCACCGTGGGAAAGAAATTTCAAAACTTACCGGTTGGCGTAGAGACGATCTCTTCGGCGCTCTCGGAAGACCGCAGGACAGTTGAGGAGTTTATCGAGCCTTACTTACTTCAGATAGGCTTTATTAAAAAAACCCCGCGAGGGCGCGTCCTCACCTCAAAAGCCCTCCAGCACCTCAAAATCCCATTCAAAAATGAGTCTCTCCAACAGAGACTTGTCTAGTGGGCGAGGAGGGAGTTGAACCCTCACGCCTTGCGGCACAGCCCCCTCAAGACTGCGTGTCTGCCAGTTCCACCACTCGCCCAAAAAATTAATCGGGCGTTCCCGGCGTGAGTCGAACACGCAACCTACTCCTTAGAAGGGAGTTGCTCTATCCAATTGAGCTACGGGAACAGCATAAATATTATAGCAAAGCGTGAGAAGAAACTCTAAAGAGATTAAGTAGTAAAGAAGCCGTTTTTATTCTTATGAAGGGTCGCAGAGTTTGGGAGTACATGTTGAGCTCGCGACATTGCGTTTAACTTTCTAATTGCATCAGCTCCCTGTTCAGGATAAAGAGGGCGCCAGAGAATTTTTTTTGCGCTAACGCTTTTTGATGCTTGTCTCAGTCTCATTCGATAAGCAAAGACGGTTCCTATCACTCCAGTCTCCCCAAAAATTCCCCTACCGGTTGAATGCAAATTAGCTACAACGAAAAACGTCAGCCTTCTAATATCTTGGGCAGTTCTTGGAAGAGCTGATCCACGAATATTAGCCTGAGAATCATCGATAATTAGTAGATGCGGATCTTCCAATCGACCCCAAAATCCCTGCCTCAAGACTGCCTTAAGGTGAACAAATCCTGTTGTATTAAACGAAGTATCTCTCACTTCCTTCTCAACATAATCGCTTGAAGGAAGTTCTGCCAGTTGGGTCAGAAACGATCTTCCCGCTTCATCAATCCAGTGATTAATTTCTTCGATCTTCTCGAAACCGTTCACCACGTCTCCAGGTTGAAGAGAATTAAGAAAGAGATGCGTTTCGTCGGTATGATCAAACACTCTTTGACCAATTTCTCCAGAATAATAACGTGACCATGGATGAAGCTCGGTTGAATATCGTAGTTCGGATCGTTCCATCGACACTGTTATTATAACAAATTTGATTATGAGCCTTTCCGGAGAATCGAACTCCGATCGACGGTTTACAAAACCGCTGCTCTACCATTGAGCTAGAAAGGCAAGCTGTTCCTTGCCCGTCCGTAGCTATATTATAGCGTAGGCGGGTACCGCTGAGCTCGGTGCCGGGGGTGGGGGTCGAACCCACACGCCTTATGCAGGCACAGGATTTTAAGTCCTGCGCGTATACCAGTTCCGCCACCCCGGCTTTTTTTCCCACGAAGCCAGGTACCGTATGGTAGCCCGGCGAAATGGGTGCTTCATAATTATATCAAAAAGAAGGTTACTTTCTCTCTACGGTGTAGGCGTAGGGATAGTAAAGGAAGATCGCTGGGAGATCATCTGCAATCGTTTTCTGAAACTGCAGATAAAACGTTCTTCTTTCAGGCACAAGGAGCGTGCTTCTTCCGTCTTCAAGAAGCTTATCAACCTTCACATTTTTATAGTTTGTAAGATTGCTCTGTTCTTGTGTCGAGTGCCAGAAAAAATATTGATCAGGATCTTGTGGAACTTTCCAAAAGGCTAAAAACAGATCAAATTTTTCCGGGCGATCAAAATTGCTCAAATCGACCGTCACCTCAAGACCGGCTTTTTTGAGATTTTCTTCGATTGGGGTTGCTGTTGAGAGATAATCATAGTAGGTCTCAAAGGTAAGTTTTGCAGATCCCGAAGCGCTTTCTGCATATTTTTTAAGATTTTTAGTTGCTGTATCAAGATCCTCGACTGTCTGTTTGAGATTAGAGTTATAAGCCCATGAAGTAGGTGGAATTGGACTGTTTTCTGTTTCGCCAAAGTTCTGAAGCCCTTCTCTCGGAATTGCAAGCGCAATTGCCTGCCTGACATCCTTGTTTGCAAGAAACGGACTACGTAGGTTAAAAAATAATGTCATTACCCTGCTATAGTCTACCGTTCGAGTGATTTTGGTATTTTTCCACCCCTGAAAAGTCTCTGCTAAGCTTTTTTTAAACAGAGTCATCGTATTGATCTCCCCTGTTTTATACCCGTTGAGAAGTTTACTTTCACTGTCGTAGAAGCGGTAGACAACAAGCGGGAGCTCATTTTTATTTGGACTCAAGTAAATCTCTTTTAGATTTCCCTGGCGGGTTTTAAAATTGTCAACCTTGTATAGCCCCGCAACACCATGAAGAGGATATCTGATGATTGGACGAATCAGGTAAGTAGGAAAGATGGGAAGTTTCTTTTTCAAAATAAAATATATTGTGTTTTTATCAATTACCCTCACCTCAACATCCTTAAAACTATAGTTAAGATCTTTTGTAGTAAATTCTTTTCCATCATCCCAGTAGAGATTGTTTTTAAGATGAAAATGAAATTCCTGTCCTCCGTTTATCATCTCCCATGAAGAAGCAAGAGCAGGAACAATCTCTCCTCTTTCATTTTCTACGACAAGACCGTGAGAAATCCGATCGAGGACCTCATCAGGAACACTATAGAGATCATAATTACCCACGAGCCCAATTACCCCCTTTTTTGTAAAAAGAAATCGGTTGAGGTATGGAGAAAACGCCACGAGACTGGTTATAATGAAAAAACTTAAAAAGAAAGAAAGGAGAATCATGCGAACATGTTTTTTTACAAACTCAATTGCCAACCAGTAGTAGTACCGCAGAGTTTTTTTTTGAAACACCATGTTAAAACAGATTTAAGACCGAAACGATAAGAAATACAAAAATGAGGACAATAGTAAGTCGTAAGGTAATTTTCTCTACCCCTCTTCTGGTCTGATAAAACTCACCACCGCCTCCCCAGGCGCTGCCCAACCCCGCACCCTTTCCCTGAATGAGGATAAAGAAGATGATGAGCGCAGAAGTAAGAATGTTTACCGCTAAAAGAACATTTTTCATAACAGATATTAAAGTAACTTTTCCAGTAGAGTAATTATAGCCGAAAGTGAAAAAGAAGCCAAGAAGAGATTCTCTAGATAGGAAATAGTCATTTTCTGAATTTTGAGAGCGTTAAAGGCTAAACCGGGAAAGATCCAGTCTTTAACATGAATAAGCGGAACATAGGTTGTCGTCAGATATAAAAGTAGAGCGTACAACACGATTGAAACTAAACCTAATGTGAGAATGTTTAAAGGCAGGAGAATTGTTTTTGCGATAGGAAGAACTAGATAATAGGCAAATGCAATAAGAACTATTGCCTCTGCCAGCTGTGTATGATTGGAGGGGATGAGGAATCCTTTGTTCCAAAGAGCGGTAAGAAATACTGAAACTCCTGAAAATACGAGCATTCTGATGAGTTTTTTCATACCCTATTTATTATAAAATAATTTTCTTTCTCGAAGAAAGCGGTGATATTTCTTTGCAAACCTATGCGATTCGTCCCGAATCAAACGAACCAGTTGAAATCCAGTCCTCTCAAACCGAGGTCGGACGGTCGGAAGATGGTCTATCCCGATAATCAGGCGATCCGGATGTTTTGCAATCCCTATGACCGGATAGGTTTTTTCAAGCTCATTCAGAGTTTTAAGAATAGTTCGAACTTGAGGTTTTCCTCCGTCGATCACAATAAGATCGGGCTCTTTCCATTTATTTTTAAATCGTCTCTGCAAAACCTCTTCAAGCATCTCAAAATCTGAGAAGATTTTAGGATTTTTAATTTTAAATTTTCGATATTCATTTTTATTTACTTGTCCATCCGTAAGAACTACCATCGAGCCCGTTGCCTCTTTTTGTGAGAGATTACTAATATCATAACACTCAATCCGAGAAAGTGATTTTATCTGCGGCATATAATGATACAAAATATTAAGGAGATCCTTAAGCGCTTCCCCACTGCGATCATATGAGCTTAGATCATGGATGTCAAAGAGTCGTTGTGAAATAAGAGTCTGAAAGCGAATAAGTTGATTGCGCAGATGGATTGCTTCTTCGTATTTTTTCTGTTTCGTAACTTCATGAAGCTCTACTATTAATTGCTTTTCAACTACATCGATTTTTCCATTGAGGGTTTTTATAATCTGACGGATATTATATCGATACTGTTTTTTTAGTTCATTTTTTCTTTCTATATCTTGAAGAGATTCGATATAGCTCGGACAAGGATAACATAATCCTATTTTTGAATAGAAACATGGTCGACTGATTCTCTTTTGCATACAAAAAGGAAAGATTTTACGAATTTGTCTTAAGATCGCCTGGGTGCTCTGGACTGAAGGAAAAGGACCAAAATAGGTTGCCTTTTTTTCTCTTTCTCTGCGAACGAGAAAAATTTTGGGGTACGCTTCACCAGTACTGATTTTAATATATAAGTAACTTTTATCATCTTTCCATCGAACGTTATAATACGGGTGGTGTGTCTGAATGAGTTTTGACTCAAGAAGGAGCGCTTTGAACTCAGAGTCGGTAACTTTGTACTCAAGAGAGTCAGATGCCTTGAACATCGCCTTCTCCTTACGATCGATTTTTGCATTTTCTAGATGCGACAGGAGGCGCGCTCTGATATTGATTGATTTCCCAATATATATAATTTTATGTTTATAGGTAAAGAGATACACACCTATCGCGGCAGGAATTTTTTTTATCTCCTCTTTTGAAAGAGATATTTTTACTGTTGGGAAGTTTTCCATCAGGATATTATACCTAGCTGTAGAGTACGGAAAGTAGCATAATGAGGCTGGCAAAACCCATAACGAAAGTAATAATGAGTCCGAGAACGTTAGAAAATTTTGTATTTGTGTACGTTCCCATAATTCGTGAGTTATTTGATATTCGAAGAATAAGAATCATAAGTGGAGGAGCTGCGATACCATTGAGAATTGCGGTGTAATACAGCATCTGAAAGGGTTTAATAGGAGTGAAATTAATAAGAATTCCGATGAGCGTTGCAATAGTGATCACTCCATAAAATCCGTGTGCCTTTTGTAGTTTTTGATACAATCCTTCGCGCCATCCAAATGCCTCAGATACGGCGTATGATGCTGAACCTGCCAGTATGGGCACAGAGAGGAGACCCGTTCCTATGATGCCGATCGCAAAAAGAAGAAATGCCAGATTTCCTGCCAAGGGACGAAGCGCTTCTGCCGCTTGTTGTGCTGTCTCAATATTTCCGATGCCATGGACTCCCAACGTAGATGCGGCAGTAAGAATAATAAAAAACATAATGAGGTTCGAGAAGAACATGCCAACGACAGTGTCAAAGCGCATTTGTTTAATATCTTTTTTTGTAATTTTTGGAACTCCTTTTCCCATCATTCGGAGCTTTCCATGGGCTACTTCTTCTTCAACCTCTTCATCAGCCTGCCAGAAAAAAAGATATGGGGAAATAGTAGTTCCTAAAATGGCGATAATATTGAGTATGTATTGTTTACTTAAGGAAAAACTTGGGATAAAGGTCGAACGAAGTACACGGAGCCAATCTTGTTTAATAATAAATGCAGTAAAAATATATGCAACAAGAGTAAATGCAAGATATTTGAGAAACCTTGCATAAATTTTATATGATACAAAAATTTCTAAAAGCAACGTCACAACAGTCATTCCGAGGAGCAGAAAAATAAAAGGAATAGGGATAAAGAGTTGCGCAGAAGCAGCCATTGCTCCAAGATCCGCTCCGATATTGATGGTATTCGCAATAATTAATAGAAAAACGATTCCATACAATAGACGCTTTGAATAATATGTTCTAACAACTCCTGATAACCCTTTTCCGGTCACAAGGCCAATTCTTCCACACATCTCTTGGATAGAGATCATGAAAGGTAAACTAAAAAGTGAGGTCCAAAGCTGCGAATAGCCAAATAATGCCCCGGTTTGGGCGTACGTGCCAATACCCGAAGGATCGTCATCGGAGGCGCCCGTAATGAATCCTGGACCCAGAGCAGCGATGATTCGTTTAATTCTCTTCATAGCGGGCTTTTCTTCTATTTTTTGACCAAATGATAATTATCATTATCGCACAAAATGAGAGAAGAATTATTGAGAGTTTTGCCGCGAGGGAGTAATAATAGGGAATAATTTTTACCATCTGTTGAAATACTGTTTTCCCTTGAACAACAATCTCAATTTCTGCAGGTGACTGTCTATTTGTTTGTGGGGCTTGAATGATAAACTCAATTGTTTTTTCCTCAAGCGGTGCGATAGATAAGATAGTGGTCTGTTTTGGTTTTACGGAAACTGTGGTGGAGCGAAATTCAATGGGAACGTTATACTCAAATGCATTTCCAAGATTTTGGATAGTAACTTTTCCGGAGTAGGTTCTATTATCATCAATTATTTTGGGAATCTCGGCCGTTTTTATTTTAAAATCAACGGTCTCTGGAGGAGTTTGAGATACTGCAGCAATACTAACATCTCTCGTATCCTCCAGTTTATACATCCCTGCGGGAAAGGGATAATCAGAGCGTTTACCGTGTATTGCAAATGCAATGTGGTTGAGATCAAACGAACTAAAATAATCGATTCCAGATGTATTTTGCCACGTGGGATCTACTGATTGCCACATCTCAGTTTGCTTATCGTAGAACTCCGGCCATGAATGGAGTACATCAGCAATAAGAGAGAGAGGCCTCAGTTGTGCGTCTTCCGAGAATCCATACCCTTCAATCTCTCTTGAAAAAATTCCATTCTCTCGAGCGAGCGTGATAAAGGAGTCAGAAAACTCCACGCATACAGCTTGATTAGGATGGGCTAATGCAACAGTTGCTCCCAGTCTATTTACGTTTTTAGATATCCGTTGATAGTCATAATGAAAAGTATTTGTAATATAAGAGTAGATATCAAATGGAGTTTTAAGCTGTATATATTTTTGTAGGTCTTTTTCCGAGATTGTCCAATATTGAGACTGATTAAGAAGATATTTTTCCTGAAGTGCAATCAGTACTCGATTTTCCTCACGCACATCGTCGCGAGGTTTAACAGATACACCCGCAAATCCATTAAAGACGATCGTTTTTTTCTCTCGCGGATTGAGATAATAGCGTCCGTAATAGTTTCCATCCTCATCCGTATAAACCGTGGAAGGAAACGGTTGAATTGAAGACACATAAATTTTTTGATGAAGCATATCAGGAGGGAAAGCGACATCAGTATAAACTTTGTAGAATTTTGGGTTTTCAAGGTTATACGTGAGCTTCATTGCGTATCGTTGTTCATCGCCGAAGATCGCGTAAATGGTACGTGCTACAGGATTTTTCCAGTAGATTACATTGTTCTCGATGCGCGTTGGTCGTGGTTTTGCAATGGAAATTTTTTTATCGGAGTTTGGCAGGTGAATCTCAACCTGGTAATCTCCCTCTCGTTTACCCTCGATGGTGGGAAGAATTACCTCCCAAACATTACCGTTTACTTTAAAAAGATTATTCTGTTTGAATGTGAGGTGAAAAGTATTCTCGGTTCCTTTCCCGGTTTTTGGGTTGTTAAACTCGAGTTCAATACGCGATGTTTGCGAATCGCCCCTTACTGACTGACTAATAGTGCCGTTATCGTCAACTGCTTTTAGCCCGCTGATTGAAAAGGTTTTTGGGAACGTGAGAGAAAATTTTTTGACAAAAAGGTCTGAACGGAGATTTGTAATACTAATGGTAAAATCAACGAGAGTATCGATGATCGGGCCGCTTTGTTGAACAAAATATTTGACGTTATAGGCATCTCGAAAATCCTGTGCCAGTGCAGAGTGAGGGAAAAAAAGAATAAACGCAAACAACGCAATAAGTACTGATTTTAAAAACCTCATCTATTTATTTTAGCAAGTTTTTGAGGTAGAGGCCTGTATAGGATTCTTTTGACTTTACTATTCCATCAATAGAACCTTGGTAGAGAATCTTTCCTCCTTTGTCTCCTCCGTCTGGTCCCAGATCGACAATATACTGACAGTTTTTGATAACGTCAGGATTATGCTCTATTACAATCACGGTGTTTCCTCGCTCCACGAGCTGATATAGGGCATGCAGAAGCTTTTCTACATCGTAAAAATGAAGTCCTGTGGTGGGCTCATCCAGAATATATACGGTTCGACCCGTATCTTTGCGTGAGAGCTCGTTCGCAAGCTTGATACGCTGCGCCTCTCCTCCCGAAAATGTTGGAGCTGGTTGGCCTAACTCAATATAGCCCAAACCGACATCTTTTAATAACTTGAGCTTGTTATATATAAAATGATGCGCTTGAAAAAAATCAGCAGCTTCATCGATCGTCATTTTAAGAATTTCATAGATGCTTTTCCCTTTATACTTAACCTCAAGAGTTTCCTTATTATATCTTTGCCCTTCGCAAACGTCGCATTTAATATAGACATCTGGAAGAAACTGCATCTCAATCTTGATCACCCCTGCGCCTTGACATTTCTCGCATCGTCCTCCCTTTAGATTAAATGAAAATCTTCCCTTTTTAAACCCTTTAACTTTTGCATCGCTTGTCTGTGCAAAAATTTCTCGAACATCATCAAAAAATCCGACGTATGTTGCTGGGTTTGATCGAGGGGTCCTTCCAATTGGGGATTGATCTACTAAATATACACGATCTGCGTATTGAAACCCCTCCAAACGCTCAAAATCACCAAAGCTGTCCGAATAATGTCCATCGATATGATACTTAAGAGCGGGATAAAGGGTTTCAACAACTAAGGTAGATTTCCCTGACCCCGAGACTCCGGTGACCGCAATAAGATTTCCAAGAGGGAGTTTTAGATCTATTTTTTTAAGGTTGAACTGAGAAGCTCCCTTCAAAAGAATTTCACCTTGAATTTTCTCAACAGGTTTTTTTTCCAGTGCAATAACTTTTTTTCCAGAAAGATACAGCCCCGTCAATGAGGTCGATGATTTTTTCATCTGTGAAATAGTTCCTGTAAAGACAACTTTTCCTCCGTCTTTTCCGGCTTTTGGCCCGAGTTCGATTAGATGGTCTGCAGCTTCCATAGTGCTCTGATCATGCTCTACTATAACGAGCGTGTTTCCGAGTTCTTTAAGGTTGTGTAGAGTATGGATGAGAGCTGATAGGTCTTTTGGATGAAGACCGATGGACGGTTCGTCAAGAACGTATAAGACGCCTGTTAATCCTGTTCCAATCTGGGAAGCGAGACGTATTCTTTGTGACTCACCCCCGGAAAGAGATTTTGCCGTTCGTCCTATTGTAAGATAGGAAAGTCCAACATTTTTTAAAAAACTTAATCTTGTCACGAGCTCCTTGAGGATACCTCGTGCAACCTCTGTCTCATACCGATTTAATTTTTCTTTTATATTTTTCGAAAGATACTCGCAAAGCTTTTCTATTGATTCTTCAGAAAAATCAGCAATGTTTTTTTTATCGATAGTCACTGAAAGAATCTCTTTTTTTAACCGCCTCCCTTTACAGATTCTGCATGTTTCTTCTCTGATATATTTGTGCATATCAAATCCTTCATAACTTGAGTCAGCGCCAAAAAATCTCCGTTCGAGCTCACCAACAATACCGTCAAATTTCTCATAAATCGCTGTCTGTCTACCTTGACGATTTGTTCCATATACCTTATACGTCTTGTTTTTTCCATACAGTAAAAGGTTGAGTTCCGATTGCGAAAATTTCTCCACAGGAATGTCAAAATCTATACCCTCATCTGCGCCTACCTGCTTAAGTAATCGAATATACCAGGTGTCCTGAAAAAAAAGTTTATTAAACGGCATGATCGCGCCCTCATTAATCGAGAGTTTTTTATTAAGGATAAGTTCAGGATCGAGTTTATACACGGTGCCAATTCCTTTGCAGATTTCACACGCGCCAAGAGGAGAGTTAAATGAGAACATTCGTGGTTCAAGTTCCGGCAATGAGATATTACATACAGGGCAGGAAAATAATTCGGAAAAAAGATGTTCTTTGCTTTTTGAGTTAAGGACGACCAGGCCATCTGAAAGATTGATTGCTTGTTCAACCGCATTTGTCAGGCGTGATCGGAGGTTAGAGCGAAATGCCTCATTTTTATAATTTTTATTATTCAGCTGGACCGAGTCGATCCGGGCACTAATATCGTGTTTATTGGTTTTAATAAGCCTGATTTCTTGACCAAGAACTAGTTTTTTTCCATCGACAAGCACCTGTGAGTATCCTTTTGAAGAGAGATTCTCAAATAAATCTTTAAACTCACCCTTTTTCTGTCGTACAATAGGAGAGAAAATTATGAACTCATGCGGTTTTATCTTATCTCTTTGAATCTCTTCGCTCATCATCGTAAGAATTTTCTGGACGATCTCATCTAGAGATAACTTAGTAATTTCTCTTCCACAGTTTGGGCAGTGAGGGTGGCCTACACGCGCAAACAAAAGACGAAGATAATCATAGATTTCTGTGATCGTTCCGACCGTTGATCGAGGATTGTGAGATGTTGTTTTTTGATCAATTGAGATAGCGGGAGAAAGCCCCTCGATAAGATCTACATCCGGTTTGTCCATTATTCCAAGAAATTGTCGCGCATATGCAGAGAGCGATTCCACATAGCGACGTTGTCCCTCGGCGTATATTGTGTCGAATGCCAGAGAGGATTTCCCTGATCCCGAAACTCCCGTAACAACCACGAGTTTATTTTTTGGAATATCAAGTGAGATATTTTTTAGATTATGTTCGCGGGCTCCACGAATTTTGATTGAGTCGAGCATAATTATGGTTGTTTCAATTCATGAACTTTTTCGCGTATTCTGATTGCAAACTCAAAATTAAGATCTTCTGCTTGTTTTTTCATCTCTGTTTCAAGTTTCTTTACCAAGCGTTTCTTATCATATGGAGTAAGTGCTTCTGGTTTAAGATTATTAAGAAAGGTCGTATCCAGTTCTTGTCTCGGCCTGTCAAATGCAAAAAACTCTTCTTGTCTTTCGATGATTTTTTCTCTTATCGGTTTATATATCGTTTTTGGAGTAATATTATTTTTCCTGTTATATTGTTCTTGATATTTACGTCGGCGTTCGATTTCGGCAACAGCTTCTTTTATTGAGCCGGTAATTTGGTCTGCATAAATTATAACCTCTCCAAGCACATTGCGTGCTGCTCTACCCATGGTCTGAATAAGAGAGGTTTTCGATCGTAAAAATCCCTCTCGATCAGCGTCAAGAATTGCGACGAGTGAAACCTCGGGCAGATCGAGTCCCTCACGTAGCAGATTCACTCCAATAAGCACATCGAACTCATTTTTTCTTAAATTATCAAGCACGTCGGAACGCTCTAACGTTTTAATATCAGAGTGGAGATAAGAAGCGCGAATCTGTTTTTCCTTGAGATACTCTGTCAGATCCTCTGCCGTTTTTTTTGTCAGCGTAGTAACCAGGATTTTTTGGCCCGCTTTTACCCGTTTCTCAATCTCTTTAATAAGATCGGGAATCTCTGTTTTCGATGGCTTAATAATAATTTTAGGATCAAGAATGCCTGTAGGTCGAATTAACTGTTCTGCAATGCGATTTTCAGACTTCTCAATCTCCCAAACCGCGGGTGTTGCGGATACATAAATGAAATGTCGAGAAGCTTCATAAAATTCCTCAAATTTTAGCGGACGATTATCAAAAGCTGCCTTCAAGCGAAAACCAAACTCTATGAGAGTTTTTTTTCTTGCATGATCTCCGTTATACATCCCTCGTATCTGTGGGACTGTCATATGTGATTCGTCTATGAAAACAAGGTACTGGTCTCCATAAGCAGCTTTAAAATAGTCAATTAAGGCAAATGGTGGGTCGCCGGGTTTTCTTTCATCAAAATAGCGGGAATAGTTTTCGATTCCGTTCACATACCCAACTTCTTTAATCATCTCAAGGTCATAGTTCACTCTCCGTAATAATCGTTCTGATTCTAAAGTTTTGCCCTCTTTTTTTAAATCTTCATATTCATGTTTAAGATCAGCTCTAATTTGTTGTTCGACGGATTTAAACGTTGCTGGATCTGTAAGATAATGTTTTGCAGGGTAAAGAGTAAAAGAGTCTTTCTTTTTTATATACCGTCGTATCTCATTTCCTGTGAGCGGTTCAAATGTAGCGATTGAGCTAATTTTTCCATTTTCAGAATACAGGCGTACTCCAAAATCTTCATATGCTGGATAGATATCGAGATAACTTCCTCGTAAGCGAAAACTGCCTCGTTTAAAATCAAATTCAGAGCGATCGTATAAAAGTTCTACAAATCTTCGCATCAGAGCAGTCCAGTCAGCAGTATCACCGATTTGAACCGTCTGAGTAAATTTGTGGTATTCTTCGGGAGAGCCGATGTTATAGATACAAGAAACAGAAGCAACCACAATAACGTCATTTCTTGTGAGAATATTTGTCGATGCTTGAAGACGAAGCTTATCGATTAAGTCATTAACCTCTGCCTCTTTCTCAATATAGGTATCGGTTTGTGGCATATATGCCTCCGGCTGATAGAAATCATAGTATGAGACAAAATACGAGACTCCGTTCTCTGGAAAAAAATCGCGCATCTCTTGATAGAGCTGTCCTGCGAGCGTTTTATTGTGCGAGATGATAAGAGCAGGCATCTGGAGTTTTTGAATCAAACTTGCCATGGTAAACGTTTTTCCGGATCCTGTAACACCGAGAAGAACCTGATTTTTTAGCCCCTGTCGAATCCCCCTCGACAACTTTTCGATTGCTTGAGGTTGGTCGCCGGTGGGTTTGAACGAAGATCTCAGGTTAAACATTGTAACCTATCATTGTAGCAGCTCAGGAGGAAGAAATAAAGATCTTATTTACGAAGATGTTTCAGTTTGCGATATATATAAAAGATTGCGAGTCCGGCAACAAGAAAAAGCACTATATACTCAAATCTTCGATAATATATCTCGATGGAGTTCCAGTTCTTTCCGAGATAGAATCCGATAATCGCAAGGAGAGCTGTCCATATAAGAGACCCCAGGAAGGTAAATAGAGAAAATTTTACAAAACTCATCTTAGAGACACCTGCTGGTAAGGAAATAAAGGTCCGGATAACCGGTAGTAGCCTCGAAACAAAAATGATATTTTGGCCGTATTTTCTAAACCAACTCTCTGATTGGTCATATTCTCCTTCTGAGATCAGTAGATATTTTCCGTATTTTTTAATCCAGGAGCGAATAAGCCGATCTTCTCCCCAGTGACCAAGCCAGTAGGCGAGCATCGAGCCCGTAAGGTCTCCAAAGGTTCCAATAAAAATAACGAGAAAGAGGTTAAATCTTCCGGTTGTTGAGAGAAAACCTGAGAATGGCATCGTCACCTCTGAAGGTATCGGAATGAGAGCGGCTTCGGCCGTCATGAGGAGAAAAATTCCTATGTAGCCTGTCTGATTAATAAAAGACATGATAAAATGTGTTACCGCCTGTATTATTGACTCAAGCATATGCTATATATTGTTGGAACGCCGATTGGAAATCTTTCCGACCTATCTCTTCGACAAGCACAGACATTATTATCGTCGGACATTATCCTTGCAGAAGATACTCGCTCTGCAGGAATTCTCCTTCAAAGAGCTTCTAAACTGTTTCAGATGAGCCGGAAAATCGATCAAAAGTTGATATCTTATTATAAAGAAAAAGAGTTTGAAAAACTATCGGAGGTACTTAGACTGTTAGAGCAGGATAAAAAAGTATCTCTCATATCCGAGTCCGGCATGCCGCTGGTCTCCGATCCTGGATATCTGCTTCTTAGGACTGTGATAAAAGAAAGCATTCCTTACACTGTGATTCCCGGACCAAGCGCATTAATTACAGCGCTTGTGGTCTCCGGCGTGAAAACAAAAATTTTTTTGTTCCATGGGTTTATGCCGAAGAGAGAGAGCGAGATAGTTCTTCTTACGAATAAATTAACGGCAATCAGTGAGATTGACCCAGATCTAGTGTATATCTTCTATGAATCACCCCAAAGAATCAATAAAACTTTGGTATTACTCGACCGATACGTTCCCAATGTACACGTAGTGATCTGCCGCGAACTTACCAAAAAATTCGAGGAAATTATTCGCGGGAAGCCAAAAGAGCTATTAAATAGAAGGTACAAAGGAGAAATTACTCTTGTCCTGCAGTTTTCTTCGTGAGCCTAAATTTAGGTTTAATTATATCATACTATGAGATAGTAATCAAGCCTAGTTCGACTCTTTACTTTTTACTTTAAATTGGTTAGTCTATTATTAGTGAAGAAGAAATCGAGGCTAAAAAGAGTCAAGTCTCATAAACTGCTAGTAATAACTCTTATTGCTTTTATTGGCCTCTTTTTAACCGCGGTTGGAGTAAGAAATTTAGGTTCAGATAAACGATTTTGTGCTAACTCAATTAGCTGTATCAAAAATCTGTCTGGAAAATATGAGCCTGATAAAGCTGGGATCTTTGAGGGTAGAGATGTTATTGCTCCAGTCAATCTGGCGCAAAAGTATGAAGAAAATCAGGTGTTAGGTGAAGCTGTTCTAACAGATAAACACATCTATATTGATCTTACTAGCCAAAGGCTAACCGCATATGAGGGGAGTCAACTTGCTTTTGATTTTCCCGTTTCAACTGGTAAGTGGCATCCTACTCCTACAGGAGAGTTTAAAACTTGGATAAAACTTCGTTATACTCGCATGACTGGCGGAAATCCTGCAATTGGAACTTACTACAATCTACCAAATGTGCCCCACACCATGTATTTTTATAATGAGCAGTACCCTAAAACGCAAGGCTTTGGTCTACATGGAGCCTACTGGCATAATAACTTTGGGCATCCGATGAGTCATGGATGCGTCAATATAGGTCTTGATAATGCGGAAAAACTTTATAACTGGGCGCCTATTAATACTCCTGTTAGTATCTCCGGCACCACCCCAAAAGACTAAAAAAGTCAACCTATAGGAAGGTGTATAATACGAACATGTCTGGTGAACAGCCTAGACCCCCAGAACAGCTTGATCCAAATAACCTTCAGAATTATGATCTTCTTATTCCTCACGCGGAAATACAGGAAAGAATTTCAGAAATTGCTGAACAAATTAGCAAGGATTCTGAAGGAAAAGAGGTCGTTGCAGTTGGAATTTTAGATGGCGCCGTCTTTTTTGCTGTCGACCTTTTGAGAAAACTTCAAATCGAGAATTTAAGAATAGAGTTAATTGGCGTTGCCACTTATCAGGGAACTCGATCAACTGAAAGACCTGTAATAACCAAAAGCTTTAGAAGAAGCATTGAAGGAAAGCATGTTCTGCTTGTGGAGGATATTTTGGATTCGGGTGTTACGCTTGATTTTGTTCAGCGAAAACTTGCAGGAAACAAGCCAGCGAGTTTAAAAACTGCGGTCTTACTAGCAAAAAACTCCGAAGTGCGTAAAGTTGATGTCCCGGTTGACTATGTTGGATTTGCCGATGTACAAGGTTGGGTCGTCGGGTATGGTTTTGATGTAGATGGCCGCTTCCGAAATCTTTCCGACATTTATGTTAAAAAGGACACTCGGTAATTCTTCGCAGCCCCCCTGTGACCCCAGCGGGATTCGAACCCGCGATTTTCAGGATGAAAGCCTGACGTCCTAGGCCGCTAGACGATGGGGCCAATTCAAACTTGTACGTTTCCTATTTTACCTCACTAAAGAGGATAAATCTATAAATTAACCCTCTCTCATCTTATCTTCTTCCTAAGATCGTCGAGCAAGTCCTTTGCCATCTCTTTTCCTCCAAGCCCAAATGCCAGCCCACCTGCAAGCGTCAACATTCCCACAATCCCTGTGAAAAGTATGCGAATCAGATCCTGTGCGACACCGAGTTGACTCAAGACAACAAGTGCAGTAAAAAAAACTATCGTTGTCTTCGTAAAAACCGCTAATGCATTTGCCGTACTCGACCCCATTGACTTAACCGTGCCGCGTACCAAGTCTGCAACTAGGTTAGAGGAGACGAGCCCCACAAACCCGATCACTACCGCAATAAGAACGTTTGGTAGGTAGAGAACGAACTCATTAAGGACAGTCGTCGCACGTGAAAGACCCCACACCTCAAGAGTGGGAATAAGAAACAACACAACAATGCTCCAACGAACGATCTCGACAAGAACTTCCTCCCAGAGTTTTACCTCTGACTTTTCCATCAACTTTGCATTCTGAAAAAGCCTATCAAATTTAAAAAAGGCAAAAAGTGAGTGCAGAAGCCTCTTTATTATATCTGCAATAATCAGTCCGATGATCAAAATCAATAGACCGCCGAATAGATTGGGAAGAAAGTTCACAAATCGTACCCAAAATTCAGTAAGAATTCCGTTAACTAATGAAACCACCTTCGTATCACCTCCTTTCTACATCGTAATATTTTCATAGAGTCGTATTGTTTCAATCCTTCTTTTATTATTCAACACTATTGAGACGACGTCAAGGGATAGTTTGAATGAGTCTCTCTTACGAAAACGAAGATAGTATTCCGCAGTACGAATCATATGTCGCAATTTTGATCTCGTAATCGCCTCATGCGGAGCGCCTTTTTGGAGTCCGATTCGTGTCTTGACCTCGATACAGTGAAGAGTACTGTTTTTGTGTGCAACAATGTCGATTTCGCCAAGCTTGCATCGAAAGTTTGTCTCGAGGATACGAAAGCCTTTTGATCGAAGAAACTCGATAGCAAATCTTTCTCCTTCAGCACCTATCGTCTTACGATAGAGCGTCATGGATTAGTGGTAAATTTTATGTCGAATTTCTTGCTCCGAAAGATTTCGTATATAGTATAGTTTCGCACGCGTTGAACTCCCTTTTTTCAGACGCTTTATATCCACAAGAAACGCTGATGATACTGGTACAATACGTTCTATTCCAATTCCTGATCGAGAGATTTTTCGTACTGTGAAAGAACGAGTAAGCTCATTTTGGCCCTTTACTTTGATAACAATACCAGAAAATTTTTGCTGACGCTCTTTGTCACCCTCTTTTACACGATACGTTAGAGTTACGGTATCTCCAACGTCAATACTAGTCTCTTTAAATTTAAAAGATCGTGCCATAAGGAACATTATATCAAACTTTAGCACAGGCTTCAATGAAGGCGAGAAACAAAGGGTGAGGCGTTAGCGGTCTGCTTTTATATTCAGGATGTCCTTGAGTCCCAAGATAAAAAGGGTGACTTTTTTTTGAAAGTTCAACAATCTCTACAAGTCGTTCCTTTACTGATAGTGCCGCAATTGTCATACCGCTTTTCTCAAATTCTTCTGCAAAAGCGTTGTTAAATTCATATCGATGGCGATGTCTCTCACTTGTCAATCCATCTCTATTCTTTAAAAAAACCCCATATTTTTTATAAGAATCGTATGCGATCGTTTTCTTTTTCACAACTGCTTCCCAGCCGCCGAGTCTCATAGATGCTCCGTATTTTTTTTCTTCAATAAGACGTTTTTGTCCTGGAATAAGATGGATGACGGGGTGTTTAGTCCTTGGATTATTCTCGACAGTATTAGCGTCTTTCCACCCGAGAACATCTCTTGCGAACGAGATAGTAGCAAGCTGCATTCCATAACACAGGCCAAGATACGGAATCTTTTTCTTCCTTGCATAGCCAGCAGCCATAATCATGCCTTCAGCTCCGCGCTCACCCCAGCCTATTGGGACGATGATTCCGCTGGGTCTTCCTATAGATTTAATCCCTTCTTTCTCTACCCGTTCTGCATCCACCCAATCTGTTTCTACGCTAACACCAATTTTCCAAGAAGCATGGTCGATTGCATCAAAAAGGGCTGCGTAGGAGTCTCTTAGTTGATAATTTCCAGTCCCAAAATACTTGCCAACAATAGTAATGACAACTTTCTTGGCTTTTCTTTTTTTGAGGGATCGAACGAAAGTATCCCACGCCGAAAGTTTAGGCTTTCTGACTTGCAAATTAAGACGTTTGAGAATTTTTTCCTCAAGTGCCTGCTTATGAAGAATAAGTGGAATATCATATACATTTTGAGAGTCTGGATTTGAGATAATATTTTCAGGGTGTAGATTGCAAAAAAGAGCAAAGCGTTGTCTTCTTCGTTCATCAAGAAACTTTTCGGACCGAGCAATAATAAAATCAGGCTGTATCCCTAACGAGTTAAGCGTGCGAACCGATAGTTGAGTTGGCTTAGTTTTTGGTTCGCCAAGGTGTTTAGGAGTTGGAACATAGCTCACATGGACATGAATGACATCACCCGGATATTTTAACGCCATAATGCGGGATGCCTCATAATACAGGGCATTCTGGTACTCACCGGCAGTTCCTCCGAGTTCAATAACCACAATATGTGCATTTTTTTTCTTTGCCAGTGTTTGAATTCGATGAATAATTTCGTTGGTAATATGGGGGATCGCCTCAACATCCTCACCTTTGTACTCAAACCTACGTTCTTTCTCGATCACTGTTCTATAAATATTTCCCATTGTGACAAAGTTTGCTTTCCCCATATCTTCTTCGAGAAATTTTTCATATGTACCTATATCCATATCAGCTTCCGTACCGTCTTCGCACAAGAATGGATCTCCGTGCTCGATAGGATTGATAGTACCTGCATCAACGTTCAGATAATTCTCGAACTTGAGAGGTGCAACTTTGTAGCCGGAGGATTTTAGCAAGAAAGCAATTGAGGCAGAGGTAAGGCCTTTTCCAATACCCGAGATGACGCCCCCTGAGATAAAAATATACTTAGGTTTTTTCATCGACTTTTGGCAGCTTCATAAATGAAAACTCAACAAAATCACATTTTGGATAGTTCTCGCATCCAAAAAACTTCTTTCCTTTTCTGGAGTATCTTACCACAACTCGACCTCCGTCTTTCGGACATTTTCGGTTTTCGACAAACTTAAGAAAAGGTTTAGTAAATTTACATTTCGGGTAGGCCGTGCAGGCATAGAACTTTCCAAAGCGTGAGAACTTAATCGTCAGAGGACTCCCACACTTTGGACAGTTTTCTTTCACTTCTTCCTCAACCTCTATTTTCTGTGTATCTTCTTTTTTCTCCTCAAGGTTTTCCTTGAAAGGGGAGTAAAACTCGCTCAAAACCCCGATTAGTTTTTTATTTCCCTGCGCAATCTCATCGAGCTGATCTTCCATACTGGCAGTGAACTGCATATCGAATAGCTTCCCAAATGCTGTCGAAAGGTACTCGCTTATTGCGGTTCCCAAGTTAGTTGGCTTAAGGTAACGTCCCTCTCTATCAACATAGCCTTTATCCTGAATTAAAGAAAGAATTGGCGCGTAGGTCGAAGGTCTACCGATCCCGTACTCTTCGAGAATCTTGATAAGAGACGCCTCTGTATAGCGTGGGGGAGGCGCGGTGAGTTTTTCCTCGGCTTCCAACTCCTTTATCGAAAGTTTTTCACCTTTTTTGACTAAGAGCTTATCTTTATTTCTTTCCACAAACCCGGGGTTGAGCACTCTAAGAAACCCGTCAAAGAGTACCTGTTGGAAGTCGGACTCGAAAATATATTTCTTCTCGTGTCCTTTAATAAAGACTTTTATCTGGAGAACTTTTGCTTCTTTCATCTGGGTCGCAAGCGCGCGATTGAAGATCATCTGATAGACCATCGCATGATTTTTAGGAAGTTTCTTCTCTTTGATTGTCTCTTTTGGATCTTTATCAACGTGTGTGGGGCGAATTGCCTCGTGTGCTTCCTGAGCGTTCTTAGTTTTGGAGCGAAAACCTCGGGGCTTTTCTAAAGAGTATTCTTTTCCGTATGCCTTTTCTATGAAGTCTTTTGCTCGGAAGACATATGTGCTCGCAAGATTAAAAGAATCTGTTCTGTGATAGGTGATGAGCCCTCTTTCGTATAAATTCTGGGCGATTCTCATCACCATCTTCCCAGGAAAACTATAACGGTTAAAAGCATCCTGCTGGAGAAGTGAGGTTGTGTACGGCGGTGGGGGAAACCTCTCGACGCTTTCTTCCTTCATCTCGTCGATAATATATGCATCCCCTTTAATCTTCTCGAGGTGTTCATCTTTGTTCTCTTCTGTGATAAGCGTCTTCGTGTAGCTATACTCGCCTGCAAATAGTTTGAGCATCTCGGTTACTTGAAAATCAGCCTCATCCTTCTTTATTAATCGAGCTTTGATCTCTGTCCCGTCTTGGAACGTTCCGATAATTTGAAAATATTTTTCTTGTTTGAATGATCCGATTTCCTTCTCTCGCTCTACGACAATCCGAAGAGCCACAGTCTGCACTCTCCCTGCTGAGAGCCAGTTCTTTCCCATTTTTTTCCATAAAAGAGGGGAGAGTTCATACCCTACAATCCTGTCAAGGATGCGGCGGGCTTGTTGAGCTTTCACTAAATCCAACCGCAGCTCGCTCGGGTGCTCTAATGCTTCTTTTAACGCACGGGGTGTAATCTCATGAAAAACGATTCGTTTCAGCGGGTGTTCTTTTTCTGCATTCAACTGTATCTCCGGCCATTTTTCTTTTGTAAGACCCATCAAATAGGCGGCATGGTAGGCGATAGACTCCCCTTCTCTATCAGGATCAGTAGCAAGGATGATCTCTTTGTTCTTTTCGAGAAGCTTCTTTAACTGAGCGACCACTTTCTTTTTTGAGCTCATAATTTCGTACTTTGGTTTGAAGTTTTTTTCATAATCGATTGCGAGTGAGGCTGTCGGCAGATCGCGGATATGGCCAAGCGTAGCAAAGACATAGTAATCTTGGTCTTTTAAAATACGATTAAATGTCCTCGCCTTCGTCGGAGATTCAACAATAATAAGGGCCATACGATCTTAAAACTGGTATAAATTATATCAGATGAGGGTTTAGTCTCTTTTTAACTCTTTGTCGGAGTTATTCTGCTTGGTTTTATGCTTTGACCTGCCTGCTGAAGATTGTACCGAACCATCTCTACCATTGAAGTAAGAATGTCTCTTTGTTGTACATCCCGTCGACGGTCTGTAATCGGATTGTTTAGTTCATTCGACGTTAATAATTTTGGGTGTACATAATGGACTGGCACACCTTTTATTTTAAATCCTCGGAATAAGGCATTAACAACGGGAAGATACATCGCATTTGACCATTTTTCAAGATCAATAAGTTTATCAAGAGAAATATTTCGAGGGTGAAATTGATATTTTTGCAAGAAGATATTGAGTGTGTTCGGCTCGTTTCTAAAAACCCTTGTTCCCAGCCATAAATCTAGTTCTTCATCAGTATTTGTGCGTAATCCAGCTTTTCTCAAAATTTCATTCGCAATTTTATTACTTCTTTTTTCTTCTGCTGCTTGTTGAGGCGGGTACGATTTCATTGTTTCTTCGCTCCTCTCGGGTATTACAATATCCGTCTCTCCGTTTACGAGTGGTCTTATTAGTTCTTCCATAGAGTCGATAAATAACATTTTTTCCGGTTCCATAAGAACAAGTATTTGAATATCTTGTAAGACATGAGCGAGTTTTAAGGCTTCCTGCCTGCTTGGACTAAGATTGGACTTTTCTCCCGTCTCTAGTTTGAATAGTGGGTCAAGTTTTCGAGCTTGTTTCACAAAAGCGGAGGAACTGCCCCGTCAACTACAACAACTTGAAATCCTTTTGCTTTAGCTTTTTTTATAGTCTCAAGGGCTAAATCGCCTCTAATCTTATCTGTATCGTCGGTCGATTGTAAAGGACCATCATACCAATTCTTATAAAGAGTAGATGTTGCGACTGCTATTGAAGATGGAGAAATTTCGCGTTCTTTTAATGCTGCAATCTGTTCAGTTGGTGGTTCGCTCATACATAAGAATAATTATAGCATCGAGTTGATTGTTATGAGCGGAGGGGTGGGCGACGTTTGTGTTTTCGGATAAGTTCCATATCTACTAACGACCTGCGGAGCAAAGAAGCAGCCTCTGCTCGTTGTTTTTCATCTTTTGCTTCTAAAACTAACTTCCTTGCGTGATCGATTGCTTTCTTCGTGAGCTGTTCATCCACCTCATTCTGACCATAAGCCCGTGAAACGAGCAGATTGATCTCTCTTCCATCTGTCTCAAGATAACCAGCTCCAATCGCAAGATACTGCGGCTCAGTCTTTTTTTTAATTTTTACAACCCCCTCCTTAAGCAAGGAGAAGAGATTCGCGTGTCGAGGAAGTACTGTAATCTCTCCTGCGGCGCTTGGGGCAGTCACCGAAAGGACGTCGTCATCAAAAATAACCTTTTTCGGAGTAATAATTCGCAGATGGATCGACATAAGCATTACTTAACTTCATTAATTGTTCCTACCATATAAAACGCATTCTCTGATTTAGTATCGTGTTTTCCGTCAAGAATCTCTTTGAAACCCCTGATCGTCTCCTTGATCGGCACATATTTACCCGGTTGGCCGGTAAACGGCTCAGCCACAGCCATCGGCTGCGTAAGGAAACGCTGAATCTTCCGCGCCCGATACACCGCGAGCTTATCTCCCTCTGAAAGCTCTTCCATACCCAAGATTGCGATAATATCCTGCAGATCTTTATATCGCTGCAGCGTCTTTATGACACCTTGCGCGACATTGTAGTGCTCCTCCCCTACAACCTCAGGGGTAAGAATATTCGAACTCGAGGTAAGAGGCTCGATTGCCGGGAAAAGTGCCTGTTCTGCAAGAGACCTTTCTAACGAGAGCGACGCATCAAGATGAGCAAAGGTTGCGACCGGAGCTGGATCAGTGTAGTCATCTGCCGGAATAAATACAGCTTGAATTGAGGTGATCGATCCTTTATTTGTTGAGGTAATACGCTCTTCTAGTGCTGAGAGTTCTGAAGCCAAGGTTGGTTGATACCCAACCGCCGAAGGAATACGACCAAGAAGGGCAGAGACCTCGGAACCTGCTTGCGCAAAACGGAAGATATTATCAATAAAAAGAAGAACGTCCATATTTTTCTCATCACGAAAATACTCCGCCATGGTTACACCGGTGAGTGCTACGCGCAGACGATTTCCTGGCGGCTCATTCATCTGGCCAAACACCAAAGCCGTGCTTTTTAGTACTCCTGATTCCTTCATCTCTATCCAAAGATCGTTACCCTCTCTTGTACGTTCTCCTACTCCTGAAAAAACTGAGACTCCTTTATGAGCTGTTGCAACATTATGGATCAGTTCCTGAATGAGGACGGTCTTCCCTACTCCTGCCCCTCCGAAAACTGCCACTTTTCCTCCTTTGAGAAATGGTGTAATAAGATCGATTACTTTGATTCCTGTCTCAAAGACTTTTTGTTCTACTTGTTGCTCGACCAAACGTGGAGGAGTCCGATGAATAGAGACCTTCTTCTTTGTTTTAACAGGACCTTTCTCATCGATTGCTTCACCAAGCACGTTAAAGAGGCGGCCGAGCGTCTGTTCTCCTACCGGCACCTCGATGGGTTTGCCGGTATTCTGAACCTCGACTCCGCGTTTAAGTCCGAAAACATCTCCCATCGCAACAGTTCTCACCATTCCGGGATTGAGAATTGCTTGAACCTCTAGGACAAGGTTGTTTTCTTTTACTATAAGCGCGTCATTGATCTTCGGCGTTTCTTTTTCTGCAAATTCTACATCGATGACCACTCCTCTGATTGATACAATAGTTCCTTTACTCATAATATTAATTTAAATTCTCAACTGATTCTTTTGCCGTTATCATATCTAGTAGCTCATAGGTAATTTTTTGTTGTCGTAATTTGTTCCTCAAAAGCGTTAAGTTATAAACGACATCGTTTGCATTATCGGTCGCATTTTTCATCGCAATCATACGGGCCGAATGTTCTCCGGCTGCGGTTTGCAGTATCGAAAAACGAATTTTCTCTTCAATATAGTTTTCCAAAAGAGCCTTGACAACTACTTCAGGAGAGGGCTCAATAAGATACTCTTTGTCAAGGATTTTTGTTATTTTTTCCTGTTCAAATTTTTCTAATCTGATTGGCAAAAGAGAGACGATAAGAGGATCGTAGCGCAGGGAAGAAATAAATCGATTGTATACGAGCTGTACAGAAGAGTATGTTCCTTTTAAAAAACTTCCCAGAGCGAGTTGAAAAACGGCTGATGTCTCTTCTCCCGAGGTGGTTTCAGAGAAATCTGCAATTATTGTCGCCCCGAGCTGATTAAGAATCGTTGTTCCTTTTTTTCCAACTGTAATAAACGCACTCTTTTTTATATCTATATTTTTCAACAGAAATCGAAGAAGATTTGCGTTAAACCCGCCACATAAGCCTTTATTGGTCGTAACTACAATCAAAAGGGAGTCTGCATGAGGATTTTTGGCAGTTAGCAGATCGGATTGATCCGAATCTAAACGCTTAATAAACCGAGAAACGCTTTGCTCCAAAAACTGTTGATACGGAGTCGCCTCTAGTGCTTCTTGTTGTGCTTTTTTCATCTTAATTGCCGAAACGAGCTGCATTGCTTGGGTAATCTTTTTTACATTTGTTATAGCTTTAATTTTATTCCGCACGATTTTGATGTTCATAATTTCGTATTCTGTACTGCTAATTTTTTCAATTCGGTTTCCATATCCTTGTCAAGCTCCTTTTTTTTATTTATTTTTTCTCTTAGTTTATTTCCTTTTTTCCTGAAATCACTCAGAAAGTTTTTCTCAAATAATTCCACCTGTTCAAGTGTCAATTGATCTAGGTATCCATTCACTGCTGTCCACAGTAGCCCAACCTGTTCGGCCAGAGGATAGGGTTGATTCTTCTTCTGTTTTAATATTTGGGTAACTTTATCGCCTCTATTGAGAATTTTTTTTGTTTCTTCGTCGAGCTCTGATTCAAACTGTGAAAACGCTGAAAGCTCCCTGTATTGAGCTAATTCCAACTTTAGCTTGCTCGCCACTTGTTTCATCGCTTTTGTTTGTGCGTTGCTTCCTACTCGAGAAACAGAGATTCCGACGTTGATCGCTGGCCTCACCCCGCTATTAAAGAGATCTGTCTCGAGGAAAAGCTGTCCATCTGTAATAGAGATAACATTTGTGGGAATGTACGCGGAAACATCGCCCTCAAGGGTTTCAATAATTGGGAGCGCAGTAAGCGAGCCTCCTCCTTTTGAATCATTGAGTCGACACGCCCGTTCCAACAGACGAGAATGAAGGTAAAAAATATCACCCGGATATGCTTCTCTACCTGCAGGTCTTCGAAGAATAAGTGAAATTTGTCTGTAGGCCCATGCGTGCTTTGTAAGATCGTCGTAGACCACGAGAACATCTTTTCCTTGATCCATAAAGTACTCACCTATTGCAGTTGCAGAATACGGAGCAAGGTATTGGGAAGCAGCAGAATCCGATGCCGAGGCGCTAACGACGATTGTATGTTTATCGGCACCATATTTTTTCAACGTATCGATTGTGTTTGCAACTTTTGCGTTTTTTTGACCAATCGCACAATAAATACAGATGAGATTTTGATCTTTTTGGTTAATGATGGTATCTATTGCAACGGTTGTTTTTCCTGTGCTGCGATCTCCAATAATGAGCTCTCGTTGCCCTCTTCCTATAGGAATAAGCGCGTCAATCGCCTTTATTCCTGTTTGAACTGGTGCATTTACTGGCTGACGAAATACCACTCCTGGGGCAATTCGTTCAATAGGATAGTTTTTTTTTGCGAGTATCTTTGAACCCCCATCTAGCGGTTCAGCGAGTGGATTAATAACTCTCCCTATTAAATCTTCTCCTACACTCACCGACAGTATTTGCTTCGTGCCTTTTACAAGAGTCCCCGCTTCGAGCGAGACATACTCTCCCAGCACGACGACTCCGACAGTATCCTCCATAAGATCAATGATGAATCCTTTTATTCCATTTTCAAATTCCACAATTTCACCATAAAAACTGTTATAGAGTCCTGAAATTATCACGACGCCGTCACGAATTTCAAGAATGTATCCTATCTCTAGTAGTTTCGAGTCTTTTTTTTGTACCGAGAGCTTTTGTTCGACCTCTTTAATAAATTGATCAAGCGTTTTCATAGTCCTTTAAAAACCTTTCTAAATTGATTGAGTTGCGAGCGCAAGGAAAGATCGAGCATTTTACTACTTTTTTTTATAATTACTCCTGCCAATAACGAATCGTCTACTGTTTTTTTTATTTTTTTTCCCCTCAGATCAGGAATACGTTCGACCAAAGACTGTATATCTTCGTCAGATAAGGTTTGTGCAGAGATAAGCTGGACTGTCGAGTTCTGATCAGTGTGTCGTTGCTTTGCGTAGTCTTTAATATATTTTTTAATGTAAGGTTTAATTTTCATATAACTGCATTTTTTTTGGTGAATTTTTTAAAATTGCTTGTGTAATTTTTTTTCTCATATCGTCTGTCAATAGTTCTTTCAGCGCTTGATTCACTAAAAATAAACTCAACTCTGAAATTTTTCCTTGTGCTTGTTTCTGAAGTTTATTTCGTTCTTCTTCAATGAGTTTCTTTCCTTTGTTTCTAATTTCCTGTGCGTCTCGATTAGCATTCTCAATAATTTCTGTTCTTATTACTTCTGCGGCTTTTTTTGCGTTCTCTACACGTTCTTCTGCTTGTTTTTCTGCTTCTGTAAGAATAGTTTTTTTCTTTAAATCAATCTCTTCTTCTTTTTTCTTTATATCAATTAGGGCTTTTTCTCGTTGATGTTCTTTTTGCCGTTCATCTTCTATGAGCGTTCCAAAAGGTTTTGCGATATATCGTTTAAAGACAAAGAAAAAAAGTCCAAAATTTATGAGCTGTGCTATTAAGAGCTTATAATCAATTCCAAGCTTTTCCATAATTTAGGTAAATTTAATCAAAAGCGAAACAACTAGGGCAAAGATTGCAATTCCTTCTGCGAATGCGATAGCAAGAATCATTGTGGTACGGAGTGACGCTTCTGCTTCAGGATTACGACCGAGTGCTTCAAGTGCCTTTCCGCCAATAATGCCGATGCCGATACCCGGTCCTAAAGCTCCAAGACCGATTGCTAATGCTGTTCCGATTAATTTTGCTGCTTCTTGTGTCATATCAAACCTTCACCCCCTTTTAAAAAACATTAATGATGCCTTGTAATTGCAAGTTTAAATAATACAGCAGAAAGCATAGAAAATACAAGAGCTTGTACGATGCCAACGAAAATTTCTAATAATAAAAACGGGAAAGACGCAAGAATCGGTACAAGTATTCCTATAATAGATAAGAGGACTTCACCTGCAAAAATATTTCCAAATAGACGAAATGAAAAAGATATAATTCTAGAAAACTCTGTAACGATCTCGAGAACTCCAACAAACAGCATCATTGGATGGGAAAAATTGATAAATTTACCAATATACTCCTTGAGTCCAAGATACCGAACTCCTATGTATTGCGTATATACAAAAGTAATTAAGGCTAGAGCAAGGGGAGTATTGAGATCTGCTGTACTTCCTCTTAAAAGCGGAGTAAACTTCTGTGTTTCAGTTGAGCGGATAAGTACGCTTCCTATACCAGGAATAAGCCCCGACCAGTTTTGAAGTAAAATAAAAAAGAAAAAGGCTCCGACCAGAGGAAAGAAAAATTTTGTTTGTTCTCCGAAAATCGACTCAAATAAAGTATAAACAGAACGAACTACAAATGTCATGAGATAAAAAAAAGTGTTCTTATGCGTTTTCTTACTTTCTCTTTTATACGAAAGCGCAAAATAAATAAAAACAATAAATATTAACAATGAAAGGAGAAGTGAGTTAGTAAAGGGAAAATGGTCGATGAAGAAAATAGGTTCGGCTCTAATACTTATATTAAACATTACTGTTTTTTAATAAGCCTCCACAAATTATAAAAACTGCTAACAATACCTAATAAAAGCAATAAAATAATAAATAACGGTTTTGTTTTAAATAAATTATCTAGATAATATCCTACTCCTAAACCCACAAGGATTGGAACGAGTATAAAGATTCCCACATTAAGATAGCTCAACTCCTCTTCGATCGATTCTTTTTTTTTATTTTCCTTAAACGGGGGTGACGAACTTAATTCTATCATTAGTTTAGTTGCATTGCTGCATCCAAAATAAGTGAAAACTTATTATCTCGTTCAACTACCTTTCCCTTGAGAATAAGAACCTGATTAATAAACATTATATCGTGGAATTTCTTATAGAACGTCGGAAACACTACAACTTCTGCTGAGCCTGTTTCATCGAAAATTGTGAGAAATGCCATATCGCTGTTATCTTTCTTTGTTTTTACCATTTTTTTCCCGCTGATGATACCTACCAGAACAAGCATTTTATTGATATCTTCGACACTAATCTCACCAATTTTTTTTGTAGCTTTTTTTTCTATAATTGCTTTAAATTTTTCAAGTGGATTCTTATTAATAAGAAAACCTATGACATCTTTTTCCATTCCGAAAATCTGATCTTCACTAAATTCTGAAATCTCCTGAAAATTATCCTTAAGTGTCTCCGTGGTATTTTCTTTAGAAAATAAACTGAACTGTCCTTTCTCAAGTTCGGTTTTCAGCTGATGTATATCAGCAACTATCCTGGGATAATTTGAGAGAAGAGTTGCACGGTTTCCAAACCGGTGAAACGCTCCTGCTTTGATCAGACTTTCTACAGTTTTTTTATTTACTTTGCGCAAGTCAACTCGACTAAGAAAATCTTTCAAACCAACGAATAGCTTTTGTGATCGTGCCTCAAGAATTGATTCAATTGCAGCATGACCAACATTCTTAATTGCAGAAAGACCGAATCGAATCCCTTTTCCCTCGATGATAAAATTGTTAAAGGACTTGTTGATATCCGGAGGATACACCACCAGTTTCATTCTCTTACATTCTTCAAGAGTCTGTGCCATCTTAATTTCTCTTTGGGGTCCCGCCACACCTTGTAATTCAGCCGAAAGAAGCGCAGTCATAAACTCGACTGGATAATTTGCTTTGACGTAAGCGGTCCAGTAGGCAATAAGCGCGTATGATGCGGAGTGGGGTTTATTAAAACCATATGCAGCAAATTTCTCAATAAAGTTGAAAATTTTTTCAGCGAGCGCTTTTGTATATCCTTTTTGAACACATCCACTTATAAATTTTTCTTTTTCAATTTTCATCAGAGTCTTCTTTTTCTTTCCCATCGCCATTCGCAGATTATCCGCTTCGCTCATTGAGTACCCCGCAAGCTTGTTTGCAATCTCCATAATCTGCTCCTGATACACCAACACTCCATATGTTTCCTCCAGTACGGATTTTAGATCAGGATGGAGATACTTTACTTTTTTAGGGACTCTTTTCCCCTCGATAAAGCTGGGAATAAGCTCCATCGGACCCGGTCTAAAGAGCGCAACCATAGCGATGATATCACTCATCTTTTCAGGTTTAAGATCTTTTGCCAGTCTTCTCATACCTGAGGACTCTAGCTGAAACACGCCAATTGTCTCGCCTCTACTTATGAGATCATATGTTTTTTTATCATCGAGTGGCACTGTATGGATATCTATTTTTTTCTTACTTGCTTGTTCCACAAAATCAAGTGCTTCTTCCAAAATTGTCAAGTTTCGCAGCCCGAGAAAATCCATCTTCATTAATCCAATCGCCTTATTGTTTGAAACTGCATTGAGATCAAGACTATACATATCGTATTGCGTGATAATGCGTCCCTCTTTACTTTCACGCTGCAATGGAACATACTCGGTAAGGTCTTTATCGGAGATGACAACTCCTGCGGCGTGTGTTGAGACGTGTCGTGGTAATCCCTCAAGTTTTCGCGCTGTATCGATAATTCGTTTTGTATCTTCTTCAGTTTGATATGCAAATTTCAAACTGGTTGATTCCTCAAGAGCCTGCGCTATGCTCATCGCGAATCCTTGCTTACCATGGGGAATTAATTTTGCAAGACGATCACCTTGCGCATAGGAAAAGCCCAACGCGCGGGCAACATCACGAACCGCAAGACGAGCCTCCATGGTTCCAAAAGTGATTATTTGCGCAACGCGATTTTCCCCATACTTTTTTCTTACATACTGCATAACATCGTCGCGACGAATATCCGCAAAATCAATATCGATATCAGGAGGCGTTGGCCGCTCTGGATTGAGAAACCGTTCAAACGGAAGATTGTAATCTAGAGGATTAATATCAGTTATTCCAAGAGCATAAGCAACCAACGAACCCGCAACAGACCCTCTTCCAGGGCCAACCGCAATCGAGTTAGTTTTGGCCCAGTTCACAAAATCCTGAACAATGAGAAAGTATGTCGAATATCCTCTTTTCTCAATAATTCCAAGCTCGTACTTTAGGCGGGAATCGACTGTTTTCTTATCATAAGCGCTCAGTCTTTTCTTTCGCTCGTCAACAAGATGATTAAGATACTGATCTGCAGAGCTTTTATCTGGCGTCTGAAAAGACGGAAGAATAAATTTACCGTGCGGAATCTCAAGACTACAGTCATTAGCGATTTTGAGTGTGTTATCGATTGCCTCTGGAAGATCTACAAACAGGCCTTTCATCTCAGCGGGACTTTTGAAGTAGTAATCAGGATCGTTGATCATTGATAGAGGTCTGTTCTTCTCTAACATTGTGCGTTGAGTCTGAATGCAGAGGAGCACTTCTTGAGCATAAGCATCATCTGGATCAAGATAATGAACATCTGCTGTTGCAACGAGGGGTACTCCATATTTTCTGGAAAGTCTTACAATCTCTTCATTTACTTTTGTGTGTTCCTCGGATTTAGGATGCCTTTGGAGTTCAAAGTAATAACTTCCTTCAAACAATTCAAGATATTTTTTCAGGACTCTTTCAGCTTCTTTTGTCTGATTCTCAAGAATGAGTTGTGGAATCTCCCCGTTGAGACAGCCTGAAAGAACAATGAGCCCTTCCTTATACTTCTCAAGGAGTTCAAAGTCGAGGCGTGGCTTATAATAAAACCCCTCAAGATTCGCCTGAGTAATCATCTTCATAAGATTTTTATATCCTGTGAAATTTTTTGCGAGAAGAATAAGATGGTTTTGATCTCTATCGATTCCTGCCTGTTTATCAAGGCGTGAATTTTTGGCTTTGTATGCTTCGACCCCAACTATCGGCTTAATACCGTACTCTTGTGCTTTCATATAGAACTTAAAAGCTCCATAGAGACCGCCGTGGTCTGTGAGGGCGAGAGCTGGCATGCCGAGCTCTTTTGCTCGGGCCAACGCATCATCCATCCGACACATCCCGTCAAGAAAAGAAAACTCTGAATGTGAATGCAGATGTACTAAAGACATCGTCTTAAATTTCCAATTTCTAATTTTTAATTTCTAATTTCTGTAGAAGTTTTTCTTTGACTATAGTTGCGTCCGCCTTTCCTTTTAGCTCTTTCATTACCTGTCCCACTAAAAACATCACCGCATTCTGTTTCCCTTTTTTAAAGTCTGAAACAGCGGCTTCGTTGTTCTCCAAAACTTCGTTGAGCGTACGTGATAACATATCGTCGTCTAGTTGATAAGTAACCTTAGTTTTTGAGATAAGTTCCTGTGCGCTCTTTAAGTCTAATACTCTTTTATTTACGACGACGTTGACTGCCGTTTGTAAAGAACCTTCATCCATGATCGGAATAAGTTCTTCGACTAATTTTCCTTTTATTTTGTTATGTGCAAGTATAAATGCGTCAGTTGGTTTTATTCCTTGTTTCAAAAATTTTTTCATCTTTTCATTAGGAAGTTCGGGAATAGACGTTTTAAGTTCCTCTAAGTATTTCCTTTCGAATTCAAATGGAGGAATGTCGGGTTCTGGAAAATATCTGTAATCGTGTGCTTCTTCTTTCGATCGTTGAGAAAACGTGATCCTTTTTGCTTCATTAAATCCTCGCGTTTCCTGATGTGGTGTTTCACCTTTGTTTAACAGGTCAAGTTGACGGCTCAACTCATATTCTACTGCCTTCTGGACAAAACGGAATGAGTTAATATTCTTTACCTCAACTTTGTACGAAGGGAGTTTTGTTTCCTTTTTTAATCGGAGCGATATATTTGGTTCAAGCCTCATACTTCCCTTTTCCATATCCGCATCTGAGACGTCAAGATAACGAATTATTGTCTGCAGCTCTTCAAGAAACGCCTTCACGTCTGAAGAGTTGTCAAAATCTGGTTCTGTCACTATTTCCACCAGAGGAACGCCTGAACGGTTGAAATCCACTTTCGTTTCTTTTTCGCCGTGTAGCAATTTTCCAGTATCTTCCTCCATATGAACTCTGTGAATACGAACTGTTTTTTCTTGTTTGGTTGAAGGGTTATAGAATGTCGTCTTTCCGTTTACACAAAAAGGTTCGTCATACTGGCTTATCTGATAACCTTTCGGAAGATCAGGATAAAAGTAATGCTTACGATCGAATTTCGAAGACAAGTTTAATGTACATCCCAACGCCAAACCGATCATTTGGCAATATTCTACCGCTTTTTCATTTGGCACAGGAAGGCTTCCAGGAAGGCCTAAGCAGACCGGGCAGACATTTGAGTTTGGTTCTTTCCCGAAATAATCCGCAGAGCACTGACAAAACATCTTTGATTTTGTGTTTAGCTCAACATGTATCTCAAGACCTATGACCGGAATATAATCACTCATAATTCTCGACTCCCTCCTTTATCACATCAAAAAAATTGGTGTCTTTTTCAAACTGATGAGAAATATTCAATAACCGTTCTTCGTCAAAATAATTTCCCATAAGCTGAATTCCGACGGGGAGATTCTCTTTATCAAATCCTGCCGGCAGGTTAATAGCTGGTATTCCAGCAACAGCTGCTGGTTCATTCAAAACGTCCATCATTTCACCAAAGAAGGGATATTTCTCAAACTCTCCAAGCTTTAGTGCAGTGATTGGGGTTGTCGGCGCAAGAATAAAATCAACGTTTTTAAATGCTTTTTTAAAATCTTCAATTATCAGGGTTCTGACCTTTTGAGCTTTTTTGTAATACGCATCGTAATACCCATGCGAGAGAGTATAGGTCCCGAGCATGATTCTTCGTTTTGCTTCCGTGCCAAAAAAATCTCTTCCGTTTCCAAAGCGTATCCCGTCGTATCGAGCTAAATTTGAGCTTACCTCGGCTCGCTGGAGGATGGTGTAAACGGAAATAGAATATTTTGGTTCGAGCAACTTAATAGTTTTTATCTCATGACCCATTTTTTTGAAGACCTCAATTGACTCCAAAACCCGCTTCCTTAGAGAATCTTCCAAATTCTTCAGATATTCTTCAGGAACGCCGATTTTGTACATTGTTTCTCTTTCAAGGCTCTTTGAGTACTGAGGAACAGACTTTGAAGATGTAGTTGCATCATATGGATCTTTTCCGGCAATAATTTCTAAGATCAACGCCGAATCTTCTACGGATAACGTGATCGGTCCTGGGCAGTCAAACGAAGATCCCATTGCAACTACTCCGTAACGGGAAACCCGACCGTAGGTTGGTTTCAGACCTATCACGCCACACCAGGCCGCAGGTTGACGAATAGATCCTGCTGTCTCTGAACCAATTGCAGCTGGGGTCAGATAGGCTGAGACTGCGACGGCAGAGCCTCCTGAAGAGCCACCTGGAGCTCTCGTGAGATCCCAAGGATTTTTTGAGGGTCCGTAATCCGAGGTTTCGGTTGAAGAGCCATGAGCCCACGCATCCATATTTGTTTTGCCGAGAACGGCAAATCCAGCTTGTAATAGTCTCTCGACAACGGTTGCGCTGTAGGGAGAAATATAGTTGTTTAATACTTTTGAAGCCGCAGTCGTTTGTATCCCCTCTGTGAGAAAGTTATCTTTAACCGCAATGGGGAAACCATTTCCTTTATTGATAGTCAAAAAGGAGTTTAACTCTCCATCGTATTTTTTAATTCTTTCGGTGAAATAAGAAAATAATTCAACATCAGAAATCTCTTTTTTTTTAAGGAGACCTTTTAATTCAGTCAGAGTTTTTCCCTTTAGATCCATAATTAGAGCACTTTATCAACTACGAAGTAGTTTCCTTCTTTCTTCTTTGTGTTCTGGAAAACTTGCTTCTTTTGCAGTTTTCTCTTGTTTGTTTTACCGTCTGAAAATGTCACGTTTTGAAGGTTGGTGGTTTGATTGGTCGGAGAGATATTTTTGGTATCTAATTCATCAAGATTCTGCACATATTCGAGCGTCTCTGAGAGTTGCTTTTCATAAGTGGAAATTTCCTTATCAGAAAGCTCTAAATTAGCTAGTCTTGCGAGATGTTTTACATCATCTTTTGTGAGAGTCTTCTTTGCCATACCCCATTATAAAGGAAAGTTGCCTATTTTGGGCATACGACTATCGCAAGAGGCGTCTGTTCGGTGCCTTGCCCCATGGGGTTATCCGAAAATATTTTTTCGACTATATCGTCGTCTATTTCTGTGGAATTTCCGAGTATATTTTGTCCCAGATCGTTTGCGTCGATAATCACTACACCAAGGAAATTTTTATCTTTTATATTTCTGAAAATGCGCGTCTTTAACTCTTCCGTAACTTTCTGCGGATTTTCGGGTGCAAGTTTTGCAGAGACATTTGAAGGATAGACCGAGTACTCTGTCGGTCCGTCGATCGCCGCAATATCACGACCAGCAATGTGATAAAAGACACCACGAAATCCAAGAGGTTTTGTTAGGGCCGACGTAGCAGCCGCCAAAATTATTTTTCCTAATCCAGCTTCTTGGATCGCAAGCTGCATTGTCTCTGGACTTCCCAAACCGATTCCATAAGGAGTTTTTTTAACGTGGCGAGAGAGAAATCGGGCCCAGAACCCAGGTTTGATGTCCCAGATAAAGTAAGAACGACCTTGCGCTACTGCAATTATCTTCTCTGAAACTGCAACAAACCACTCTTTTTTTGACTCCAATTTATTGTTTAATTGTAGTATGTAGCTGGTAATTTTTTTCATGTAGTTATCTCCTTTTTCAAACAGATTGGTTCTAATGAGGTGTCTCGTGTATGTTTTTTTGCCGACAGTGATCGTCAATTTCTTTTTTGCTTGCCCCTCCGAAGCTTTACGCGAAGGGGGGTCAAAGAAAACACGCAGCCAGAGTTCAACATTGAGAAGTCTCCAGAAGAGAAGTGTGTCGTCGTTTTTTCCTTCAAGCAGTTCTTGAAACGACTGCAGAACCGCTTTTTGATTAAAGTACTTTCTTTTCTCGAAGCTTTTACTCATGAAGATTTCGAAAATACGATTTTTCATGCGAATAAACCATTCCAGTTCGGGCGTTGTAAATCCAATTTTATTTCTGCGCTGTACTATTGAGTTTGGAACGTCGTGTCGGACTGTCTGACGTAATATTACTTTATTCCAACCATTTTTAATAATCTCCTCATCAGGCAGTTGAAAAATATAGCTGATCAGATTCACATCTAGAAATGGTACGCGGCCCTCGATTGAGAATCTCATACTGTTTCTATCTTCATAGCGAAGTAGTGAGGGTAAGCTATTAAAAAATATATCTTCTAGAAGCCGTTGTTTAAGATTCTCCTTTGTAATATCGAACGTTTCAAACTGGAAATTCTCAGCGAACTCCTCATTCAATATTTTTTGGATATTTACGCCGGTCTTTTTTTGTAAATATTTCATTACGATATCGAATGAAGAAATACACTCCTTGAGAAAGGTAAAAAAATTCCCCTGACGAAGTAATTGACGAAAATAAACAAAATAATATGGGTCGTATCCTGCGAGCATCTCATCTGCACCCTGACCGTCAAGCACAACCTTAACGTGATTCCTCGCCTCTTGCATTACCTTATATTGAGCATACGGCCCTGTACTTATTACTGGCTCTTCCTGAGTTCGCACGAAATCGTCTAGTTCCTCAAAAAATATCTCTGGTTTTGGATAGATTTTATAACTTCTTATGTTCCTTATTTTTTTTATAAGATCATCAATATATTGCTCCTCGTCATTAATTGAGTTTGGAAATATTGCAGAAAAAGTTTTTTGAATTTTTCCTATTGATCTTGCTTCGGTTACTTTTTCTTTTAATAGCGTATTCGAAAAACTAACAATCGTTGAGGAATCCAACCCACCTGAAAGGCATGTTCCAACAGGTACATCAGAAATTAATCGTGAACGGACTGATTCGATTAATAATTCTTGAAATCTGTTCTTTTGTATATTTTTCGTTTGGGTATTATTGTTTTTAATACTTTCTTCCAGTAGTATTTCACGTAGACGTGTAAACTGTTTTTTTTTCACGCCGGTTTTATCAACAACCAGTATTTCCCCGGGCATCAATTTATAAATTCCTTTAAAAAAAGTGTCTTCTGAATCGTCATGAATACGAAATCGAAGATAACGGTAAATAATTCTGTCGTTTGGTCTTTTTTTTATTCGCTGCGAATAAAACAGTGGTTTAATTTCCGATGAAAAAAAAAGTGAGTTCCCATTTGTAAAATAGTAAAGCGGCTTAACTCCGAAATGATCACGTAGAAGCAGTAGCTTCTTTTTCTTTTTATCGTAAAGAGCAATAGCAAACATACCGTTCAGCTTGTCGAAACAGTCTTCACCCCATTCTTCATATCCGTGAACAATAACCTCTGTATCTGACGCTGTTTGAAATATATGACCTTTTTTTTCTAACGTTTTTTTTAGCTCTCTATAGTTATAAATCTCTCCGTTATATACCACGACTAATGATTTATCTTCATTGTATATAGGTTGATCACCTGTCTTTAAATCTATAATTGCAAGACGTCGATTAAGCAGTGATACAGTATCATCTATATAGAATCCTTCTCCATCGGGGCCTCGGTGCACAAGCTCGGAGGAAAATTTTTTGATAAGAGAGTCATCGCGAAATCCATAAAAACCAGCTATCCCGCACATAGTTACATTTCACGAAGAATTCGTATTCGATCTTCAATCGGGGGATGGGTACTAAAAAGTCCAGCAAACCACGATCCAAACTGTTTTTCTTTAAAAGGAGTCGCTATAAAAAGATGCGCTGTTGCACCAGAAGCATGACGAAAAGGCGTTTTATCGCCAGCAATTCTTTGGAGCGCGTCTGCTAAACCATCTGGGTGACGGGTGATAAGAGCACCATTGGCATCTGCCAGATATTCTCTTTTTCTGGAAATTGCCAGTTGAATAAGCGTTGCAATAATCGGCGCAATAATAAGCGAGAGAAGAAAAAGAACAAGTATAAGCGGATTTATTTGACGATCGTTGTTATCATCTCCCAGACCGCCCCACCAGATCATTCTCGTAATCCAATCCGTAACAAAAACTAACGTTCCAACTAGAACAGCAACAAGCGATGATAACAAAATATCGTAGTTTTTGACGTGTGAGAGTTCATGCGAAACAACTCCCTCGATCTCAGCTCTATTGAGTTTCTGAAGGAGTCCAGTTGTTGCGCATACTATTGCATGCTTTGGATCTCTTCCAGTCGCGAATGCATTTGGGGAGGAATCGTTGATGGTGTATAGTTTTGGCATTGGTAACCCCGAGGCAATTGAAAGATTTTCAGCTACTGTATAAAAATCAAAGTATTTTTTTTTGTCGGCCGGTTTTGCACCTGTGGAAAAAAGGACAAGTTTGTCTGAGTAAAAATAACTTCCTATTCCCGAGAGAATAGAGAATATAATTCCGATAATAAAGTAGGTTGTAGAATCTCCCACTGTTCTTCCGATGAAATAGAAGATAAAGCTAAAAAAACATATAAAAAGCACGACGAGCAAAACCGTGCGCACTTTGTTTGAAGCAATTTCCTGGTAGATCGTCATGCTCCGTTATGAGAAATCAACAGTAATATTTTTTTTCTCCTCTTCTGTCGTTTGGAAAAACTCTTCTCCCTTAAATCCGAATACGTTGGCAATAACATTTCCTGGGAACACGGCGGTTTTATTGTTATAGTCGAGTACATTGCTGTTGTAGAACTGGCGAGAGTACGCAATTTTGTCTTCGGTATCTTCAAGTTGTCTCTGTAATTCCTGAAAATTTTCGCTTGCTTTAAGCTCCGGATAGGCTTCAGCAACAGCAAATAATGATTTCAGTGCGTTTGTTACCATATTGTTTGCCTCTGCTTTTTCACTCAGAGATTTTGCCGAGACCAGAGCACTGCGCGCTTTTGTAACATTCTCAAAAACCTCTCTCTCGTGCTTTGCGTATCCTTTTACGGTGGAGATAAGATTTGGAATAAGATCGGTTCTTCGTTTTAGTTGCACATCGATACCGGAAAGAGCTTCTTTGATTCTATTCTTTAAAACAATAAACCCGTTATAGGAAGAGATAACATAGACCGCCAATAAAACAATAATTCCTATGGTAATGTATGTTGGATTCATCGTTTTTACACCTCCTTTAATAACCAGTTTCTGAACTGTTTTTTGTCTAGTGCGTTAATTATATCATGTTTTTCCGCCCAGCCGCGTCTTGCAACCGCAACACCATACTTCATATTATCCATATGAAAATTTGCGTGTGCATCTGTATCAATACAAAACTTGACTCCATGTTCTAGCGCGTCACGAACTAGTGTATCCGGAAGATCGAGGCGTTCCGGCCAGGCATTGATCTCAACCGCAATATCTTTTTTCTTGCAAGCCTCGAAAATTGTATCCCATTCCAACTCATATCCCTCTCTTTTGCCGATCAATCTTCCTGTTGGGTGAGCAAGAATCCTGACTTTTGGATGATCGAGGGCTTTTATCACTCTTTTCGTCATTGTCTTTACGTCCAGTCGAAATAAACTGTGTATCGAGATGATAAGATAGTCTATATACTTGAACGCTCCTGATGGGAGCGCTAGCTCTCCGCTAGGCAGAATATCAACCTCAAGTCCAATAAAATAAGAAATACCATTTGCCTTCGTTGAACAAGTCCTTTCAATGAGCTCCTTACGTTTTTTCATTATTTTTATGATTTCTTCTTCAGATAAACCACTCATCTTCGGATTATGATCGCTAAAACCTAGATACTCATATTCGAGTTGTTTGGCCCTTTTGAGAATCTCTACATAATTATTCTCTCCTAAATCATGTGATGGTTTTAGATCGTAGTTTGAATGAAGGTGGAGATCTCCTTTGATATCTTTCAGTTCGACAAGCTTTGGTAGTTCGTGTTTCTTTGCTATTTCAATCTCGTCTGTTCCTTCACGGATCTCAGGAGGAGGGTATTGTAATCCAAGAAACCGATAGAATTCCTCCTCTGTACGAAATTTCATCAACGCTCCTCCTTTTACTGTCTTTATCCCATACTCTGATAACGACAGTCCTTTTTTTAGGGCATATTCACGTAGTTTCACATTGTGTGCTTTGCTACCGGTAAAGTACTGAAGCATAGGACCGTAATTGTCTATATCCTGAACGCGTAAATCCACTCGAATTCCCGGAGTCACAATAATCGAGGCTTTTTTTTCTCCAGCATTGTCAACGGAGATTTTTCGAGGAAATGCAAGAAAATGTTTAATGATCTCGGCAGATTTTTTTGTATTTGTTGCAACTGCTATATCTATATCTCCAATTGTTGTTACCATTCTGCGCAAGGAACCCAATGCGTTCGCTTTTTTTACCACAGACAGTTTTTTTAAGTAGATAATAATCTCCTCCGCCAGCGCATACGCATAAGGAAGAGGCATACGTCGGCTAAACGAGGATTGCCGTTTCTCGTAAAGCTCAAGAGCGTGAAGTATCGCCTGTTGAGATTTTTCACCAAATGTTGGGAGCACCGCAATTTTTCCTGCTAAACAGATTTTTTTTAAATCTTCAATAACAGTACTCTCATTTGTCAGATGGAATTCTTTCACTAATTTATAGGCTTTTTTTGGGCCAATCGAGGGTACATCCATTAGTATAAAAACAGTGCTAGGAATACCTTTAAAGAGAGATTTGAAATGAGTAGAGTATCCTTTACGAAAATACTCATCGAGCCCATCCGCAATGGTTTTTCCTATGTGAGGAACTGTGTCGAGTTTTCCTTCTTGCCAGATATCCTTTATTTCCCTGTTGAGGTGTTCTATTGAGTCTGCGGCATTTTCATATGCAATTATTCTAAACCGATTCTTATTTTTTATAAGATGTGCCGCTGCAACTGATCGAAGAAGATGAGCGATCTCGCGATTGCTGACGATATTTTTTTTATCCTGTCTCATAGTACTTGACAAAGGGAAAAACTTTGTTATGATATAACAGTTATTTAGTTTTTACTACAAGATTATGGCACAGAATAATCCTCAAGATCTTCGTTCTGTCTTAAAAATGCTTCAAGATAAATTTCCTAACTTTCTTCTTGGTGTTACTGTACTACTTATAATCGTACTCTTTATTTCGGTATTCTTCAAGAAAGATCAAAAAGGGAAAACGGTCGCAGGAAATTGGACAAAGATTTTTGCCAGAAAGGAGCAGCCAGCTCCAACCGCTCAAAAAAGAGAACGAACATATAGCGTGAAACAAGGAGATTACCTTTGGACAATCGCAGAAGATGCTTACGGATCCGGATACAACGCATATGATATCGCCAATGCAAACAAACTCCAGAATCCGGATCTTATAGAGGTCGGGCAGGTATTGGTTCTTCCCTCTGTGAAACCCGCACAACCGACAAAAGGACAAATGGTAGCTGGTGCTATGACTGGAAAAGCCATGCAGAGGCCCCATGAATATACCATACAGAGCGGAGACTATCTCTGGAAAATCGCACAGACTTACTATGGAGACGGGTATGCGTGGGTGAAAATTGCTCGAGCAAACAAACTGGCAAACCCTGGTCTCATCTACGCCGGTAACAAACTCGTACTTCCCTAAAAGAACTAGCTACAGATTTAGGTATAATATTGAAAGTAAACCGCGGGATTAGTTGAGTGGTTCAATGCTACCTTCCCAAGGTAGAGACACGGGTTCGATCCCCGTATCCCGCTCACTCGACTCGAAATGATGTCAGATGGACCAAATCTCTTATGTTCTGTCTCAAATGCACATTAATATAAGGGACATTCTTCATAAAAAGAAATGGAGAAAGAGTTTCCACCTCATTATTATTATAGGAAAGTCTTGAAAGCGTAAGATCTGTATCAGGATGAAAATCCAATGTAAATCCTAAATAATACTTGGTGAAAGTTATACTAATGACTCCTTCAGGTTTTGGTTGTGAAATTAACGCTTGCTCTTTTATTCTAAAGCTCAGTTGATAGGGATCTTCTCTTGATCCTGAAAAATTCAGAGTAAGAGTGTTTCCAAACTTTATAGTAGGTGTAACGGTATAAGATTCAAGCGTTCTTATTAATGTTTCAAAAGCTTTATAAGCTTTTTTATACTTTTCAGAAGAGGAAGGTAATTCTTTTCTTAATACTTGATCGACCTTTCTATCTCCTATTAAGTAGTTCTCTATTTTATTCTTCTCCGTGATGGTAGGAATCAAGCCTGTAAATCTATCCAGAATTCCACATAAAAGAATCATTGTTCTCTTTGCAGTTTCCCCCAAGTCTTCTGGAGTTAGTTCTTTACTCGGCTTATAAATTCTAGGAAAAAGGAATTCAGGACGTGGCATTTTGATATTATAGGATAAAAACATTATTTTCTCAATCCGTCTTCTGCTATAATATCTTTGCGCCGGTATAGCTCAGCTGGTAGAGCAATGCTTTCGTAAAGCAGAGGTCGTCGGTTCGACTCCGACTACCGGCTCATGCAGACACGTCTCGAACACCATAGACAAAAGCGATTGGTTAAAATAGGAATCGTGCTTTTTGTACTCATTATTCTTTTTTTCTGGTTTGGAATTCCTTTTGTTATTAACAGCTCTATCTCGCTTGCGAATCTTTTTGGAAAGAAAAAAGAAATTACAACTCAACGTGAAACTTTACGAGATATTCGGATCTCTGATCTGCCCGAGGCGACAAACAGCGCTTCTTTTATCGTTTCTGGAACCGTCTCGAACTTTGATCGCGTAGCCTTCTATCTCAACGGTGCAAAAGTGAAAGACATTGCCTCCGGCAGCTCGGGAGAGTTTTCAGAGGAGCTTGATGGACTGCGTCCCGGAGATAATCAACTCTATGCACAAGGAAAAACAGACGACGAGAAGATAAAAAAAGATAAACAAACCTACACAATCATTTACAAAAACGGCAAACCGAAACTGGAGCTTTCAGAACCTTCTGATGGATTAAAAACCAATCATACAGAAGTAAAGGTCTCTGGAAAAACTGATAAAGACGTTACAATAAAGGTCAATAATCTTCCGGTGGTGACGGATCCTGGTGGAAATTTTCAGACCTCAATAAAACTCTCAAATGGTGATAATAAGATAATAGTAACCGCGCAGGATAAGGCTGGAAATGCCGAGGAAAAAACACTTACTGTAAATTACTCCCCAGAGAACTGAAAGACCTCTCTACTTAGCAGAAGAAAAAACAGCATCAATATAAATGGGTGAAGAAGTATATTATCCCACAGTGAGAAAAGAGAGAGAAATAATGTAAGGTACGTTGAAAACAGGCTGATTTTTGCCAACTGCCAGAGAAGAAATAAGAAGGAAATCAGCCCCAGAATTCCTGTGGTTACGAGAACGATAAGAAAGCTCGAATGAAACGAGGCTCCTGCATGAGTGATATCTTCGGTCGTTCTATCAATCACCCCCAGTCTTTCTTTTTCATATCGAATCCTGTTATATCCTATCCCGAGCAAAGGATTTTTTTGCCAAATTGAAATCGCGGTTTGATCATCTCTTAAGCGAGACGTGACGGAAAATCTTCTCAGTAGATTTACCCCTTCTCCGAACTGTTTTGGAAGGAGAAACAATGAGCCCGTAAATAAAATGAAAATGACGAAAAATCCTAAATATTGCTTTTGACGTATGTAGTAATATGAAAACGTGAGAAGTGATGCAATATAAAAACCTCGGGAATATGTCAGAAGTCCAAGAATAATAAAAATGCCAACAAACGTATCATAAATAATCGATGGCAACCGAAGTTTTTCTCTTTTTATGACAAAATAGAAAAGTAAAATACCATACAGAGCTGCTGAGATTGATGTATCAAAAAACACTCCAAACGTACGGTATAAATGAGGATCCCAACCGAGGTAAAAAAGGTTTCTTAGGTCCGGATACAAAAAATATTGTGTAAGTGAAAATACAATTGTAATGCTTGAGAGAACTAGAATTCCGGATTGTACTACTGTGTTTGATTTTTTTTGATCCTGCCAATATCGAGCTAAATAAATAAACAAACAAACATAAGTAAAAAAACGTAAAAAATATAAGAATGCAATAAAATTTTCCTGAAAGCTGTAATACGTATATCTCAATAAAAATGAAAAGAGCATTAGAAAAAAGAAAAAAAGCATTGCCGGATACTTCTTCATAAAAGAAATGATTGGCTGGAGTCTATACGCAGTCAGCAACGTTAATACCAACGCTACAACAGCAATTTCATATAGATAAAAATTAACCTGTTGTCCAAGGAAAGAAATTCTGCCTAACTGTCCCAAGGAAAGAAGAAAAAAAATTAAAATAATGAAAAACTTAATCATGTTTATTCAAAATCAATCCTACGATATTGATAGAGTTTTGCTCTGACGAGAAATGAATGAAAACTCATCATAAATGCGTATATAAACCCGGCTGGGCCGTCAAGAAAGCCTAATTGAAAAAAATACGTCCAGAAGAATTTTCCGAATGGATACAGAAGAATCAAAATTATATTCGTTGTTATTCCTTTTTTGAATAATTCTTTTGCACGAAGAGTACTATAGTGATTAATATCCTGTAAAAATTCCCTAACATTTTGATGAGGATAATGATTTATATAACCCTCCAGTTGTCCAATAGGAGCAAACGATCTGAACGTCTCGTGAACAGGGGAGACCCATGAACCAGAATTCTTCTTCATAAGTCGAATTAAACCTTTTGATCTGACATGCACTGTGTCTCCATAATACAGCTCTCTCCCCCAAAAGTAATCACGTCGTTTAATGTAATATGATACATTTTTTAGAGTTTTATTTTTTATTAAGGAAACTATTTCCTCTTTCAGTTCGGAACTCACTTGTTCATCCGCATCGAGAAACAAAATCCAGTCTCCTCTACTCTTTTGTAAAGCAAAATTCCTCTGTGCACTAAAATTATTATTCAACTTATGCCTAATCATAATCGCACCCATTGAAGCTGCGATCTGAACGGTTTTATCAGAAGACTCATCATCAACTACAAGTATCTCATCACAAAATGAGAGAGACACTAATGCTCTTTTTATATTTTTTTCTTCGTTTTTTGTTAAAACTATTCCCGTCAGGACACTCCCCATAGAACTGACTCGGTTATAATTGGCTTGATGTGGCAAGCTGCGCGTAAAGTTTTTCAAGTTTTTTTGCTGTTTTTTTGCAATCAAATGACCTAACAGCTCTTTCTCTTCCTATTGTACCAAGTTTTATCCGCAGTGCTTCATTCGAAATTAACTCTTGCAATTTGTCGGAAAGGTCTCCAATATTTCCCTCCTGAACAAATACTCCCGTTTTTTCTACGTTTTCCTTAATTGCCCCAGTATCGTAGGTGAGAATTGGAATAGCCGAAGCCATAGCCTCTATGAAAACCATTCCGTACTGCTCTTCCCAAGTTTTCGTCCTTTTTGATGGAACACAGAATATATTCGCTTGTTGATACACCGACGGCATTGAGTTATACGGTTCTTGTTCGATTAATACATATCTATCCAAACCCTGATTGCGAATCTTCATCTTTAGTTTGTTTTTTAACGGGCCTGCTCCTATTATGCGAAATGTAAGTATTTTTTCAGGAAACGTTTTTTTTACTAATTTAAACGCCTCATAGGAATCCATTATTCCTTTCTCTTCAACCAATCTCCCAACAAATAAAACGGTGAGCTCGTTTCCTTTTTTTCTTTTTGGTTTGAATCTCGTCAGATCAACACCAAGTTTTATAACTCGAATTTTCTTTAAATCAGCTCCTTCTTTTATCAAGCATTGTTTTGCCCGTTCGGTATGGCAAAGAATGGAATCTGCTTGACTCATCGTAAAATATTTAATTCGCTTTTTTCTCTCAACCGATTCGTTATTAAAAGGAATTGTCTCCCAACTGGTTAACAATAAGTGAGGTATTTTGTTTTTTTGCCTCAATTTTGCAAGTTGATAACTATAGTAATAATGGAGATCTGCGCTGTGAAAAATATCAAACTTACTTTGATAACGGTCCAGTCCAAACAGCATGTGCATGTCTCCCAGAGTTCTGTTTGCAATGATTTTTAAAAAATGACCTTGGTAATCTGCGGGGCTAAAAAGTTTAATCAGTGGAAAAGGAACCTTTGTATCGAGTGGAGTTTTTGAAGAAATTCCTGTTAGCTTAATCTTTTTCCTATTAAATCGATAGTTCTGTCCTTCAGAATTATTCAGGTATTTTCCTCGAACAAATGCGACGCGGATCATTGTTAATAAAGGTCTTTCAAATTCTCAATGTAATTTTTCCATGAAAATTCTTTTTTTAGTTGGGTAACGTTAATTCGCTTTACATTTTTTTTTGTTATTTTGTTCAGCCCTTTAATGAACTCTTTTTTCGTACCGACCAAAAGACAGTATTTTTGCATTTCCGGAATAATGGCAGAGGAAAATCCAATCACTGGACATTGTTGTGAAAGAGCTTCAAGTGCTGGAAAATTGAAACTTTCATACTTTGATGTGGTAACGTAGGCTCTTGCTTCTGCATATAATTTTTTCAATTGAATTCTGGTTGCTTGCTTAATAACGCGAACGGATGATGGAAATGGTCCCTTGAAGTTTCCGACAAGCCAGAGTTCAAACTTTTTTTTGTTATATTTTTTTTTAAACTCTATAAAATACTGGACTAAGACATCGATCTGTTTGACTTGATTATCCATACCAACAAACAGAAAATAATTTTTTCTTTTTTGTATCCTGCTCTTTGTCAGAAAATCAAATGGAACGCCAAAAGGAATTGCAATGACTTTTGGAATCTCCGACAGAGCTTTAAACTCTTCTTCCACTTTTTTTGAGGATACAAGAATGGTTGAAGCCTTTTTTAGCATTAATCTCAGTTGTTGATGAAGGTCTGAATATGAGGCAGGGTAATAATCGGGGAATTTTTCAAATGAAAGACCATGAGAAATCGAGATAACTTTTGCATTTGTTGAAGGAATTGATTGATTTAATGCTAAAAAAATATCATTTTTGTGTAATCGCTCTTCCAGAGAAACCCGCAATTGCAACCATCCCTTTCTTGGGAGAAGTTTTTTAAAATGTACACGCGTATTTTTGAATATGGGTGGAACGTCGCAGAAGGTATACACGGTATAATAGTTTTTTTTATCATAACGGCCTACCGCTTCAATGAAATTATGAGTAAAAATATAATTCCCGAATCTTTGATTTGTACACAAGGCTCCGCCGTCAACTCCGATATTCACGTTTATAGAAGTATTTAAATAATAAAGTTACAAGAATAAGGTTTAAAAATTCGCCATACACGGTGATATATGAGCTTGCAATGTACGAGTATTTTGGAATGAAAAGAACATTGAAGAAAATATTAAATACTACCTGAAAGAGGAAGAGATAAAGCACAACGTATGCTTTTTTGAAAATGTAAAGGGCATTGAACATAATCGATGATAAGAGAATTGGGGGAAAGGCATAGATCACAATCTGGAAGACTCTGGATCCATCAGAGAAATCTCCTTTGAGTAGAAAAGAAAAAAGTATCGGCGCTAAAAATGAAAGAATAATAGACAAAAGCATTCCAAAAATAAAAAGTAAGATAAAATCTCGTTTTATTCTCTCAAAGAAAACTGGTTTGCTTCCGGAATAGAGTTGAGAAAGTAGTGGAATACTAACGATGTTGTAACTTGCCGGAATAAAAAGAAGAGCCTCAAAAAATTTATATCCTGCGGAGTATACACCCACTGATTCAGACCCTTTTAAAAAGTTTAGAAGAAACACATCGAGTTTAAAATATAAACCAGCAAAAAAACTGATAAGCACAAAAATAAATGATTTTTTTAAAATACTCAACCAACTTACAAAATCTAAGAAAAAATAGAGTTGTTTAGTTTCCTTTTTGAGAAAAAGAATATTTATGATCGCGTAACCAATGTAAAGAACACCCGTGACTATAAATAATGTTTGTAGGCGGCCTTTGAAAATAAGAGCTCCTATTAGTGTACCTGTTAATAAGGCATTGAAGATTATCGAAATAATCGATGGAAGATATACTTTTCTTTTCAGGGAGGACAAAATAAGAAGTGATCCAGAAAACGCGTTTGAAAAAATAATCGGCGATGCAAAAAGAATAAGAAAAATAATTTTTTGATTGAATCGAAGAAGAAACGCAAGAAGAATCGTAAAAATCCATACAAGAGTTGCTATGGCAGTACGTAAAGAAAAAAGAGAACGGAAGAACTCACTTTTGCCGAATGAAGATTCAAGGATACCGTAGTTTGTAGTACCAAGATCCGCAAACGGCGCAAGTAATGCAATCTGTACCCATATCAGAGTATATATTCCATAGTCTTTTACTGAGAGATATCGAATCAAAAAAAGAAAAAGAGTGAATGCAAAAAGCTTATTTATAAAGGAAGAAGCATTGAGGCTTAAAAAATTAAAAAGAAATCCCTGGCGATTTTCCAGAATACTTTTTGGAAGTCTAACCAACTCATACAGTTTTTGAGTTATCGAACCATGTTTCAGAAGAAAGCGTAGACGGTTATTTCGAAGATAATAGTTCTTTAGAGGGTTTTTTTGTGAGTGTTCAAGGTGATCATATACACTATCTCTGTCAATACCGATTTTAAACCCCGCTCTTTTTGCTCTAAGGCAATAGTCTACATCTTCATAATATAGAAAGTATCTCTCATCCCAAAAACCTATTGTATCAATAACTTCTTTTTTTATACAGATCAAAGAGCCTGAAACAAACTCTCTCTCTACAAATCTTTTTTTAGGCTTTTTTGTTATTAATCCCCCACTCATTCTCCATTTATCTATTTCTCCTCCATAATAGTTCTTGCCATTTTGTTGCATAGTAAATCCCCAAACATGAAAGAATTTTGCAGGTTCAAGGAGATTTTTTGCTTTTATTTTGTGTAGCGATATATCAAAATTTGCAATGACAAAGATATCGCACTCATCTTTAATTGCCCGTTTTAATCCCTTGTTAACTCCATATGAGTATCCTTTATTGTCAAATGTATTATTAATAAAGTATAGCTTAGAGTTGCTCAAGTTAAGTTTTTTAACCTCTTTGTTTAATCTCTTTACTTCTTTTGTTGGCGTTTTGTATAAAACAAATATAAATCCTACTTTCATGTTTCCTTGGTTTTTTTTATAAATAACATCGTCACATAGGTCAGAAACTCCATATAGGCAAACCCAAGGTCAAGCGGAATCCGAAACCATCCGTCTTTATACCCCTCATCAACAATAAATCGCGCCCAGAACATATGTAGAGGATATAATACTATTTTTTTCATTGAAGTTTTTTCTGCTTTTTGTCTTTTTTGTATTGCTTCTCGAAGTGCATAATCGGTAAATTTACTATACATTTGTGCAAGCGAACGATATGAGTAGTGATCAATACTGTTTGTCAATACCCGAGTACCGCCTGTATTTAGTTGCAGCTCTTCGTGAACTAATGTTTCCTTCATATGAATATTTCGCGATTTTTTATTAAAGAGACGCAACTTCTTATAGTTTTCACCACCATAGCGAAGCACTCTTCCTAAAAAGTGGTTTCGAAATGGAATGGTAAATCCTTCGTATCGAGGTGGTTTTGAAAGTATATACTGAATCTCTTTCTGAAGTCTTGGAGAAACTCGCTCATCCGCATCGAGCAATAGAACCCAGTTGTTTTTCGTATTTTGAATACCAAACCACCGCTGTTTGCCCAGGTTTTGGTTATGACGATGATAGATTGATGCACCGTACCGCTTTGCGATCTCTACTGTTTTATCCGTTGAATAATCGTCCACAACGATAATCTCATCTGCCAGGTCTCTCACAGAGCTCAAGGCATCGTCGATGACATCTGACGAATTTTTTGTAATCATGACGACGTCAAGTTTGATCATACTGTTGTTCATTGATTTTCCTTGTTGTAATGATCTGAACAATTACTATTGTAGATTATAATCTACAAAGGAGTATTCTTTCAATGAGGCGATATTTCAAGTAGAATAAATGTGTGGACGTACAGAATGTCGCAGGAAAAAAGGTCTTGATCGTGGGACTTGGTCTTCAAGGGGGAGGGGTTGGAGCTGCGCGATTTTTTGCAAAACGAGGAGCAAATGTGACAATAACCGATCTTAAAACTGAGTCTGAACTAAAAGAGTCGATAGATGTACTTTCCGCCTACGATATTCGTTTTGTGCTTAACGGTCACAAGCTTGAGGATTTTATTAATACCGAACTCATCATAAAAGGACCTTCTGTTCCATGGACTCTTCCTGAACTACAAGAAGCAGAAAAAAAGCAAATCCCTATTGAGATGGAAACAGCAGTCTTCGTTGAAAAATTTGCGAAACAAGTAGTCGGAATTACTGGGACACGCGGAAAATCAACGACAGCACAGATGCTTTTTGATTCTCTCACTGGAGGGTCACAGAAAATTCATCTGGGAGGTAATATTCCTGGACAGGCGACAATTGAGTTGCTTGATCGTGTGGGTCCGTCGGATCTTGTAGTACTTGAGCTTTCTTCATGGCAGCTTTCAGGATTTCATCGAAAGAAAATAAGTCCTCACATTGGTCTATTTACGAATTTTTACCCCGATCACTTAGACTACTACAGAAGGCTTGAGGACTATTTTTTCGATAAATCCGCAATCTATCGCTACCAGAATCAAAATGATTTTTTTATCGTTAATAAAAAACTCGAGCAAAGAGTTCTGAAAGATAACCCACACGGAAAAGTTATGGAGTTTTCTCAAGACGATTTTCTAAATACGCTACAAAATGTTGAAGGAGACCATAATAGAGAGAACGCTGCAGCAGCGCTTATGGTTCATAAAGTACTCGGGCGAAATCTCGATGAAGCCGCAAACAGAATCTCACAATTTGGCGGACTGGCATACCGACAACAAATCGTGTTTAGAAATAAGAACTTGATAATCGTAAACGACAGCTCTTCGACGACTCCTGTGGCAACTATTCAGGCAATCAAGACATTTAAGAATAGAAACATCGTACTTCTTCTTGGAGGAAACTCCAAACGTCTTCCAGCAGAGGAGCTGATTGAAAAACTATCATTGGTGAAAAGAATCGTTCTCTTGGAGGGCTCCTTCACAAACGAAGTTTTTAGCAAACTCAAACTAAACTACCCGGAGAAGCTCTCTAAAATCTATTCAGATCTACGAGGCGCTCTGACTGTTGCGTTGGAGAGTGCAGAACAAGCAACCGAACAAACAGTCATTTTGTTTTCCCCTGGAGCAACATCATTTTCATCGTTCAAAAATGAGTTTGATCGCGGAAAACAATTCGATCAGGCCGTGCAATTATATCTCAAGCAATAATCTATGAAAAAGGCCAAGGTAAAGAAAAAAGGCAAACTCTCTCCTTTATTGTTTTTTCCGATTCTCCTTTCTATTGTTGGTCTATTTTTTGTATTTGAAGCATCAGCAGTAAAAGGATTTAATGAGTTCAAAGACAGTTTTCATTTTTTTAAGTTGCAGATCATTTGGATTAGCTTAGGGTTGGCGGGAATGATTTTCTTTTCATATTTCGACTATCGAAAGCTGTATTACTTTTCTTTTCCGCTTATGATGGCAACAATAATCCTGCTTATTCTTGTGCTCGTTCCTGGTGTTAGTTTCGAGACAAACGGCGCACGCAGGTGGATAGATCTTGGAATAATAAATCTTCAGCCAACAGAGTTTGCAAAATTCAGCGTTATTATCTATCTTTCATCCTGGTTTATACACAAAGAGCGGAAACGATTCTTCTCATTTATCGCTCTGCTTGGATTTCTCGTTTTCCTTATACTCTTGCAGCCCGATATGGGTACAGCAATCATCGTGTTCGCGCTAAGTATCATCATTTATTTTCTTGCAGGGATTCAGCTTGGGTATCTCTATGTTTTTATTCCTGCTGCGTTCGTCGGGTTTTTTTTCTTGATAAAGATTTCTCCGTATCGTTTTCGTCGACTTACCGCGTTTCTTGATCCTGCATCAGATCCGCTTGGAATAGGCTATCATATTAATCAGATTTTAATCTCTTTGAGCAATGGAGGATTGCTCGGGCAAGGATTTGGGGCTTCAAGACAGAAATATCTTTTTCTTCCGGAGGCTCATACCGATTCGATTTTTGCAATTATCGCAGAGGAGTTTGGATTTATCGGGAGCGTGCTTCTTGTTTTTGCATTTTTTGTTCTTTTGTATAAAATTTACGAGGTCGCGGTAAATGCGCCTGATCGTTTTGGAAAATTTTTAGCTGGGGGAATTTTCGCCTATTTTGGCTTACAGGTGATTATAAACCTTGCAGGAATGGTGAACTTGATTCCGCTCACGGGAGTTCCTCTTCCATTTATCTCCTACGGCGGTTCAAATCTTCTTGTTTCTTTTGCACTTCTCGGAATTCTCTTCAGCATCGCCCGCAAAACAAAACACCTGTAGGATTGATACAATATAGTTAATGAAACTATTGGTGACAGGTGGACACGTGACGCCGGCACTTGCCATAATCGATGAACTAAATAGCCATGAGATCGTCTTTGTAGGAAGAAAGTATGCGCTCGAGCATGAACAAACGCTTTCTCTGGAATATAAAGAAATCCTCAAACGAAATATCAAATTCATCAATCTTACTACTGGACGTTTGAACCGCTCTGTCTCACTCCATGGAATCATGAGTGTTTTCCGTATCCCTCTTGGTTTTATTCAGGGATTTCAGATCATTACAAAAGAGAGGCCAAACGCTCTTCTCTCTTTTGGCGGCTATCTCGCAGTTCCCGTTGCGTTCTGGGCATGGTTTTTTCAGATACCTGTCTACACTCATGAGCAAACCATCGAGCCCGGACTGGCAAATCGTGTTTTAGCATTTTTTGCAAAGAAAATCTTTAGCTCATTCGAAGAGACCCGCGCATACTTTCCTGAACGAAAAACAATTCTAACCGGAAACCCTGTCCGAAAATCTGTGCTAAAAGTGCAGAAAAAAACATTCGACGTCCCAGAAAACGTGTCAACTATCTACGTGACCGGCGGTTCTCTCGGTTCACACAGTATTAATAAACATATAAAAACTATCTTGCATGAACTTCTAAAGAGCTTTGTTGTTATTCATCAAACAGGTGATACGAAGGAGTATAAAGATTTTGAGGAGCTACTTGCTTTTCGAAAAAAATTTAGTAAAACCCTCCAAGAACGATACATTCTTAAGAAGCACTTTTTTGCTGATGAGATTGGGTATGTCTACAATATCAGTGATTTTGTTATTGGACGCTCCGGAGCAAACACTTTTTTTGAGTTGTTGACCCTTGAGAAACCTGCTATTTTTATTCCGTTACCATGGTCAGGAAAAAAAGAACAACAAAAGCACGCAGAAATCTTCAAAACTTACAATGTTGGTGAAATTTTTCAACAATCCGAACCAAGCGAAAAACTTCTACAATTGATTAAAAAAGTCAGCAATAATCTTAAAACCTATAAAAAAAACTTTAGACAGTTAAAGTATTTATACAAGGAAGATGCCACCTCAATTATCATCAAAGAAATCACTCAAAAGTAGTCTTCGTTATCTTGTTGCTCTTTTTATCATTATTATCGCGTTTTTTGCTCTTTTTGTAGCAGATCAAAACTTCACTATAAAAAAAATTGAGGTAACCTCTTCGGGTACACCAACGCGGTTGAACGGAATTGAGTCAATACAGAATAAAAATAGTTTGTTGCTCTCCACCGACGATCTCCAAAAAACACTCCTCCAAGTAAACCCCAATGTAAAAATACTCATCATCAGCAAAAAGTTTCCCTCCACCATTAAAATATACTACTCTCTTGATTCTCCGGTAATCGCACTAAAAGTAAGTGAGGGTTTTTTCCTCCTTACCGAAAACGGGAAAATCTATCAAAAACAAAAGGACAACTCTGATAAGTTACCGGAAATTCATTACTACCAAAGTCTGGGCTATCGAAACTATAACGCTGGTGATCCTATTGAGCTTGACGACATTCGCTTGGCTTTACATTTCCTGCGGAAAATTGGCGATTTTGGATACAAACCCAATAGTATTGATATTAATGGAGTAAATATGATACGATGTAATTTAGAAGATAACAGTGTGATTATTTTTTCGACAGAGAAGGAGAGAAATCTCCAGGATTATCAGTTTGAAACATTAGTTCGACAGTTCAAGATAGAGGGTAAGAATTTCCAATCTATGGACTTTCGATTTGAGAAACCAATTATTAAATTAAAGTAACAATGAATGCCGGAAAATCTTATCTGCGGAATTGATATCGGTAGCACAAAAGTTGCAACAGTGGTCGCGATTAAATCTCCTGAAGAAGAACATATTCGGGTTATAGGATTCAATACAACTCCTTCACGGGGCGTTAAGAAAGGCCTTATTGTTGATATCGATCAAGTAACCGCCGCGGTTGAGGAAAGTATTGAGAAGGCAGAACGGATGATCGGCCAAAAAATCTCAAACGCATTCACTTGTGTTGGTGGCCCTCATATCTCATCTCTTAACTCTCACGGCGTTGTCGCGATCACAAACCCTCAAGGAGAGATCAGTGACGAGGATGTTGATCGTGTAGTCGAAGCGGCTCGTGCAATCTCGCTCTCAACGACTCGCCAGATTATTGATGTCTCAGCGCGGGAGTTTATTGTCGATGGACAAGAAGGGATAAAGAACCCTATCGGGATGAGCGGGGTTCGTCTGGAGGTGGATACACATATCATTACTGCATCTCTAACAAACCTTAAAAATGTAGACCGGGTACTTTCAGATCTGGGGATCGATAATAAAGGGTTTGTTTTTGCGGGACTGGCTTCTGCAGAGGCAGTACTCACTGACACCGAAAAGGAGTTGGGAGCAGTGTTGGTAGATATTGGAGGTGGAAAAACAGATCTCTGTCTGTATGCCGACGGAGCTCTCTCATACTCTGCCTCTATCCCAATCGGTGCAAAACATATTACCAACGATGTTGCAGTCGGACTCCGAGTCTCTCTTGAATCTGCAGAAAAAATTAAACTTTTTTTAAGCCGCCATCTTCATTGGAGAAGAGATGCGAAAAAGAAAATAGAAGAACTTAATCTTAATGAGCTCAATCTTCCAGAAAATATAGAAGATGTTTCCTTAAAGACTGTGGTCGACGGCATTATCGGCGCGCGCCTTGAAGAGATCTATAAGCTCGTAGGAGAGGAAATTGAAAAGAGCGGATTTGGGCAGTCCGTACCGTCTGGACTCGTAGTTACAGGAGGAGGAGCTCACACTGTGGGGATTGTCGAACTGGGAAGAAAAGTTGTAGGACTCCCCCTTCGAGTTGGCGTTCCAGGTGGCATTACCGGTCTTGTCGATGAGATTCTCGATCCTCAGTATGCAACTACAGTCGGTTTGATTTTACATGGAAGAAAAAATATAATGGAGCCCGAATCGAGTATAAAGCGGTTTAATAAGATTTTTAAGGATTTCTCAATTGGTAACTCATTTTCAAAACTAAAAGATATAATTAAGCAGTTTATCCCATAAGATGTTAGTCAAACCTAGAGCTGGACAAGCAGCACGCATTAAAGTGGTAGGAGTAGGTGGCGGGGGTGGAAACGCATTGAACTCCATGATCGATGATGGAGGAATTCCGGGCGTGGAGTTTGTAGTGGTCAATACAGACTCGCAGGCCTTGCTTCATAACAAAGCGCCGATAAAAATCCAGATTGGAGATAATCTTACCCGAGGACTGGGATCCGGAGGAGATCCAGACATAGGAGTTCAAGCTGGCGAGGAGTCGAGAGAGAAGCTGAAAGATGAGATCTCTGGAGCAGATATGGTCTTCATCACAGCCGGTGAGGGTGGAGGAACGGGAACAGGTGCTGCTCCTATTGTTGCGGAGGTTGCCAAGGAAACCGGGGCGCTTACCGTTGCAGTGGTCACAAAGCCGTTTGAGTTTGAGGGCACAAAGAGAAAACTTGTCGCGGATGACGGGATTCAAAAACTACGAGAAAAGGTCGACACTCTTATTATTGTACCGAATCAGAAGATTCTTCAGGTTGTCGATCGGAAAACGCCGATACTCGAGGCATTTAAAAAGATTGACTCGGTGCTCCATCAGGGAGTACGCGGAATTGCAGAGCTTGTGACGGTACCAGGTCTTATTAATGTGGACTTTGCTGATGTGCGGGCCGTCATGAGCAATGCCGGAACAGCGCTCATGGGAATGGGCGTGGGGAGCGGTGAGAAACGGGCAATGGTGGCGATAAAACAGGCAATCTCCTCTCCTCTTCTTGATGTCTCGATCGAGGGAGCAAAGGGTGTTCTCTTTAACATTGTCGGAGGACCCGATCTATCGATGAACGAGGTCGACGAGGCGGTCTCAATTATCGCAAAAACGGTCGATCAGGATGCGGATATTATCTTTGGAGCGGTAATTGATGAACGAATGATCGATCAGATCAAGATTACCATGATTGCGACGAAATTTGATGAAGGAAAGATGAAGCTGTTTCATTTCAAGAAAGAATATAGTGAACAACAGAAAAAAGATATTGCTTCCATAGGCTCTCAAGAAATAAAGACGGTGCATGATCTGAATACAAAGGCCGATGAGCTTGAGGAGGAAGAGTTTATTGAAGAAGAAAACGAGTTTGATATTCCAGCCTTCCTAAGAAAGAA
>OBEQ010532528.1_pt1 | contig 58693 bp, 44 predicted proteins | sample 1670901 | NCBI WGS metagenome assembly OBEQ01 (sample SAMEA104232315, study PRJEB22302) | groundwater metagenome | biome: forest; feature: aquifer; material: groundwater | place: USA | collected 2011-08-07 | depth 5.4 m
CAGGTGCCGCTGCAATAGGTATTCGTCAGATAGGTGATCCCGCGCGCGTCGGTGATGGTGGAGATATTGAACGCGAAGGCATAGCCGTAGGTCGTCACGCCTCCCGCGGGATTGATGACGGTCTTCAGCCGTGGGTTACCCCATTTGGTGGGCTCATTTTCATACGTATAGGTCACCGTTCGACCTAAGGTATCGGTAATCTGGCTGATCCCCCCTCCGGCGTATTGGAATGTCAGTGCCCGGCCACCTGGCTCAATGATCTGCTGAATTTGACTCCCGCTGCGCACAATCGTCACGGTATTGCCATTCCGATCCGTGATGCCGCGCAGCCACCCATCTGACCCGAATGTCCGTATGGTACCGTTCTTCTCGCGCATCGTCGAGGAGCCATCCTGATTGCGCCGCCCGATCATGCCGGCCAGCAGCGGCGTCCGATCAGCCCGATACGTGCCGTCCGTCTGTACGGAGAAGCGCTCGCGGCTGAAGCCGGAGGTATAGGTCAAGGTTCGGCCGGTGCCATCCCCCTCAAGCCGATCGTCATACTCCATCAAGGTGGTGTTAAAGCCAAAGGCATTGGAATTCACCAGCTCACGCGCCGGTGGGCTACCAGGAGGAGTAGGATCACCAGGATCCTGTGAGTGGTACGCTCGCCGTATGACGACCGGGATGCGTCCCGGCAACACCATATCGGTCTGGTCCAGCGAGAACATCCCGGTCTGGAGAATGATGGGATCGCCGAGCAAAGAGCCCACAAAAAAGCCGAGTGCCGCCGCACTCAGCCGTGTCGCAAAGCCTGGAGCCGTGGTTCCTCCACCGCAACAGAACTTCGGTTGACCGACACCCGGATCGGGAATGACGCTCTTGCCATCGGCACTCACCGTCCCTTGCCCATAGATCTTCCACTGGTGTCCGGTCGGATCCGGGGTGGGGCCTTCGTCGTAATACCACATGTCCATGCGGGTGCCGGGCGGCGAGCCGGAATCATTCGGCATGATGATGGGAATGGGCCGGCTCGGGAAGCCGCCGCCCGGCTTGCCGAAGTTGAACATGTAGACTTGCTTGGCTGGCACATTCGGCGGCAAGGTGGGAATCGGCAACCGATCGATCGGCACCGGCACCACGGAGACCTTCACGTTCGGCTGTCCGTCCCAGCCGGTGATCGTCGTCCCGGCGGGAATCATCATCGAGAAGCCGGGAATATCAGCGGGCGCCACGATGGTCTGGGCTCCTGAGGCAATCGGAACATAATTCTGCCCGACTTCATGCAGGAACACCGGATAGGGCAAGACGTTCGCCACACCTGGTTGAATCGTCGTTTGGACTGGCAGACTGCCGGGATAGAGCGCGGAGGGACCATCGACCAGCAGCACTTGCTGCCCGGTCGGCGGATTGGTAAACAAGAAGTTCCCGCTCGCATCGGTCGTCACGCAAGCAGTCGCACCCCAATCTAGATCAGCACTCATCGGTTCTCTTTCAGCTACAGCCATCATCGGAAATCCAGCCTGTCCCCTTTTCTTTACCAGACATGCGGACGGGACACCTATTTCGCAAGCCTTTCGTAGACGCCTGGATTGAGCCCGGCATCCACTCCTTCATTGCCGCGACTTAGATCTATTTGAACCGGAACATCATAAGGCAAATCCGTATCTTGGAATGTAACAAGATAGTAGACCTCCAGGGTAAATCCTAGTAGGTGCGTTCGCCAAGCGCTCAATATTTTTATGAGTTGTCCCTTAACGATTGGTCCTTTGGACTCGACTAAAGACCCTCCAATACCAACACCTGGAATTAATGTAACGTAAGACAATACCTTTCGATCACCCACGCGTTCGTAAATACCATAGGCAGAAACGTCTCCAACAATGCGATACTCGGCACCGATAATCTTGGCATAGGGGCTTGTAGAGGGCAGTTCTTCCACAGGGAGCTTGACACAAGCACTGGATGCTGCAATACAAATAACGCAGACAATCCGCCCAATGAAATTATTGCCAATATAATCCGCTAACATTTCCGTCCATTACATGGTGACGGCTGCGGAGTTGTGCGAAAAACCCACGCGGTCATCACTTTCGCTTTCCCAATCCGCCATCTCTATCCCGCATCTTGTCCCGCATCTTATTCCGCATATTGTAGAGGCTATTGTGCAGTTCGGCCTCGACTGCAATAATATACACGCCTGGCATAGTTGGGATATTGATCAGCCAATCAGGCAACCCAAGCTCAAGCCCCATATCCACGAGTGCGTCATGGAATTCAGCTAAGGTATGCATTGCTGGGACATAATCCTCGATAAACTTACCGATATCCTTGCCTGGCCTCACGGGGGTATGGTCTCGACCAACGATGTACGGATCTGATGGGGGCCTGAACCAATCAAGTCCCAGTGGATCAACAAATCTGGTTGGGTTGTTCATGACATAGGCGTAAAGATTTAGATCCCCTCCTGCAAACCCCATCGGATCTTCTGAGATAAGCCGCTGCAAGCCAGGACTGTAATACCTTGCTCGATAATAGTAGAGCCCTGTCCCATCATTCTCCCGCCCCGTGTACTGGAACGCATTCGCGCTATTCCCTGCCACCGTGGTTTTCCCAAACGGCTCATAGGTGTAGGTCGTTGCTGAAGCACCTTGCCCACTGCTCAGCGTGAGACTGCTTCCCAGCGCATCGGTGTGGAAGTATTCATTGCCAGTGCCGGCCTGACGGATAAATGGCTCATCGATGTTCAGCGAGCGGAGATAGTTCGCACCCACCGCGCCACCACCAATTTCCGCCGCAACGTCATTTCCATCGTAGGTAAACTGTACGCTCGTGCCGTTGATCGTTCTGCTAGCTCGTCGCCCGAGAGGGTCGTAGGCAAATGTGGCCACTGACCCACCAGTGATACCGATCAGCCGATTTCGCGCGTCCCATTGATAGGTGTTCACACCATCGTTCGTGAGGTTGCCGTTCGCATCGTATTGGAGCGTGGCCCCGGCGAACTGCGTCTGTTCGTTCGCCGCGTCGTAGCTGGGGCTTGCCACCGCATTCGGCAACAGGCTCGCGGTGCCGTTGGCACGTGTGAGACCTAAGCGATTGCCCGCCCCATCGTAGGTATAGGTCAAGACTTCGATCACTCCGCTGGGTCCGTTGTGCGTGATGCCAGTCAGCCGAGAAACAAGGTCATAGGCATAGCTCGTCGTCGTGTTGTTGGAGTAACTGAGGCTCGTGCGCCGATTCGCGTTGTCGTAGCCGAGATTGGCAAAGAGTGAGCCTTGCGCCACACGCGTGAGTCGACTAGCCGAATCATACTGATACATGGTCGGCTGTTGGCCATTCGCCACCATCTGCGTGCGTCGGCCCAATACATCGTACTGATAGGTGACCGTGCCTTGTCCGGTCGTCTCTTGAATGAGCTGATTTAAGATGTCGTAGCCGAACTCAATGATCCCAGCGCCGGTAGAGCTGTCGCTGGCCTTCCCCAAGCGGCCGACGGAATCATAGGTGAACGTGGTGGTGCTGTCGGTGTAGGTCGCGCCGATTCTTCTGTTCAAGGCATCGTATTGGAACTGGGCAACTTGGTTCTTGCGGTCGGTAAAGGTGGTCAGGTTGCTGGCCAGATCATATTGATAAGACTCCTGCCTATTTAGCGGGTCTTTCCTTGTGGCCAGGCGATCCATGTTGTCGTAGGTGTATGTGGTGACTTGGTTCTTCGCATCGGTGACGGTGAGAAGGTTGCCATTCGGATCGTAGGTAAAGGCGGTGATCCCGTTGATGGCGTCCTGAATCTGAGTGACGCGGTTGAGGGCACCATAGGTGAATTGCGCTCCCTTGCCTCTCGGATCGACCAGGGCAATCAAGCGACTGACGGCGTCGTAGAACCGCAGGGTGCGGTTGCCGAGTGGGTCTGTGGTGGCGATGAGATTGCCCACCTCGTCATATTCAAAGGTCGTCGTGTGATTCAGCGCATCGGTAACAGTGATGGGCTGGCCGAACTGATTGTACGCGATGTTGGTGGCATGCAAGAGCGGGTCAGTCGTGGTCAGCAAGTTGCCGGTTACCGGGTCATAGCTAAAGCGGGTGAGCTGACTGAGGGCGTCGGTGATCTTGGTCACCTGGTTGAAGGCCGGCTCGTACTCAAACAGGGTCGGATTGCCCTGCGGATCGAGGACGCTCGTGACGTTGCCGTTGGTGTCGTAGGTGTACTTCGTCAGCCGATTGAGCGGATCGCGGACTTCCATGACTCGATTGGTGACAAAATCGAGGGTCATGCGGGTCTGTTGCCCCAATGCATCGACCGTCGACACGTGATGGCCGCGGGTATTGAATCGATAGGCCGTCTTGTTGCCACGGGGATCGGTCACGGTGGTCTGGGTGATGCTCTGGTTGGTGATGACGTAGTCGAACCGCGTGACGCCCCCGTCAGCTGTTGTTTGAGTCACCACAGCCGGGTCCAGCGGACAGGTGCCGCTGCAATAGGTATTCGTCAGATAGGCGATCCCGCGCGCGTCGGTGATGGTGGAGATATTGAACGCGAAGGCATAGCCGTAGGTCGTCACGCCTCCCGCGGGATTGATGACGGTCTTCAGCCGCGGGTTACCCCATTTGGTGGGCTCATTTTCATACGTATAGGTCACCGTCCGGCCTAAGGGATCGATAATCTGACTGATCCCGCCTCCGGCGTATTGGAATGTGAGGGCACGGCCGCCCGGTTCGACGATTTGCTGAATCTGCGCGCCAGATCGCACGACCGTGACGGTATTGCCGGTGCGATCCGTGATGCTGCGCAGCCAGCCGTCGCTGCCAAACGAGCGGACGGTCCCGTTCTTATCCCGCATGGTGGAGGAGCCATCCTGATTGCGACGCCCGACCATCCCTGCCAGCAGTGGCGTCCGATCAGTCCGGTACGTGCCGTCGGTCTGCAAGGACAAGCGCTCGCGCCGGAAGCCGGAGGTATAGGTCAAGGTCTGGCCGGTGCCATCCCCCTCAAGTCGATCGTCATAGTCCATCAACGTGGTGTTGAAGCCAAAGGCATTGGAATTCACCAGCTCACGCGCCGGTGGGCTACCAGGAGGAGTAGGATCACCAGGATCCTGTGAGTGGTACGCTCGCCGTATGACAATCGGAATGCGGCCTGGCAAGACCATGTCCGTCTGATCCAGACTAAACATCCCGGTCTGAGCCATGACGGGATCCGCAACAGGGAGGGCCGCAAAGAATGTGAGTGCCGCCGCCGAGACAGCCAACCCACCAATCGGCACCGTCGCCCCTCCACCGCAACAGAATTTTGGCTGCCCCACACCGGGATCGGGAATGACGCTCTTGCCGTCAGCACTCACAGTCCCTTGCCCGTAGACCTTCCACTGATGCCCGGTCGGATCCGGCGTCGGCCCTTCGTCGTAGTACCACATGTCCATACGGGTGCCGGGTGGCGCGCCCGAATCGTTCGGCATGATGATAGGGATCGGACGACTCGGATACCCACCGCCCGGCTTGCCGAAGTTGAACATGTAGACCTGCTTGGCCGGCACGTTCGCCGGCAAGGTGGGAATCGGCAACCGATCGATCGGCACCGGTATCACGGAGACCTTCACGTTCGGCTGGCCGTCCCAGCCGGTGATGGTGGTCCCAGCGGGAATCATCATCGAGAAACCGGGAATGTCGGCGGGCGCCACGATGGTCTGGGCACCTGGGGCAATCGGAAAATAATTCTGGCTTACTTCATGGAGGAACACCGGATAGGGCAAGACGTTGGCGACGCCGGGCTGGATGGTCATCTGCACCGGGAGACTGCCGGGATAGAGCGCCGAGGGACCATCGACAAGCAACACTTGCTGCCCGGTCGGCGGATTGGTAAACAAGAAGTTCCCGCTCGCGTCAGCCGTGACGCTCAATACCCCGATGTTCACGCGCGCGCCGGGAATCGGCGCGTCATCTTTCGTCGCCAGAATCCGACCAGCCAGCGTGGTGCCACCCGCCGCCAGCACCGTGACGGTGAGCGGACTCTGGCGCACAATCGTTTGACCATCCACGACCGTCGTTGCCGTCACCGTGATCGTGACGGGACCAGCTGGCGCGGTGCCGCTGTTCAACGTGAGCGTAGCGGTTTGGCCTCCGGCGATCTGTGAGGGCGTAAACGTGCCGGTCATGCCGGTCGGCAAGCCGATGGCCGCGAGAGCGACAAAGCCAGTGACAGGGTTGCTGCCGGTATTGGCGAGTTGCACCTGCGTGGTGATCGGGCGGCCCTGCACAACCGAGAGCGCGACCGGCGCGACGGTCAGCGAGAAATCTTGACTGGTGGTGACGGTGAACGTTTGTGCGCTAATCACCGTGCCACCCGGCGTCGTGACCGTCACCAAACCGGTCGTCGCCCCTTGCGGGACCGTCGTGGTCAGCGACGTGGCCGTCAGGGTCGTGATGATGGCCGACTGATTGTTGAACCGCACCGTGGTGCTGCCAGGGCCGCTGCCGAGCAAATTGGTGCCCGTGATGGTGCCGACCGTGCCAACCGGGCCGCTTGTTGGCATGAAGCCCGCAATCGTGGGCGCCGCAGGCGTAATCGTGAAGGTGGCCGTGGCGGGCAACCGTCCGACCGCACTGGCCGTGATCGTCACCTGACCGAACGTGGCGCCGGTGATGACAACGGAGTTCGTGGTCCCGTTCGCCGGGATGATGGTCGTGGGGACCATCGTGACGGTGCCGGTACCAGCCGGCACAAGATTCACCGTCAAACCAGTCTGTCCCGCCGGTGCCGCCGAGGTGACGACAAGATTCAGACTCTGACCCACTGCGAGCGTCCCGCTCACTGGCGTCAGCGCAAGTGCCGGCGCAGGCTGCACCGTGAGCAGCGTGTCGCCGGTCACAGGGCCAAGGGAATTGGTCGTAGCCGCTTTGATCGTGGTGGTTCCCGCGGTGAGCGTGGTGGCCAAGCCGGTGCTGTCAATGGTGGCGATGGTCGTATTGGTGGAGATCCAGGTCACGCCCGTCGTCAGCGGCTGCGTCGTCCCATCCGTCATCGTCGCCGTGACCGTGAACTGCACCGGTTCTGTCGCGAAGACGGTGGGCGTCAGGGGTGAGAGCGTGAGGGCGTCGACTTCAGGGGCGGTCACCACCACCTGCGCCGTGGCCGTGCTGCTATTCAGACTGGCCGTGATGGTGGCGGTGCCTTCGTTCTGGGTGGTGACCGGGAAGTCGGCGAAGAGCGCGCCCGCCGGCACAGTCACGGTGGGCGGCACCGTCACGAGGCTGGTCCCACTGTTGCTGAGGCCCACGACAGTCGGATCTAGCGGCACGCGATTGACCGTGACGCGCAAGACCCCGGTGCGACCCTTGGCCAGGGTGAGCGGCGATGGCGTCGACGGCACGGGACCGAGCGCGGTGATTGTCACCGGCGGCGGGGCCACTTGCACGGTCGCGATGGCTGTACCGTTGAGGGTCGCCGTGACCGTGGCGGTGCCGACCGAGAGACCGGCGACAGGGATGGCAACCGACGTAAGTCCCGCCGGGACCGTGGCACTTGCCGGCACGTCGATGAGGCTCGGGGCACTATTCGTCAGCGGAACTACCGTATCGGTTTGTTGTGCCGCATTGATCGTGAGCGTCAGGGTACCGGTCGCCCCTTGCACCACCGGCAAGGGGCTGGGCAGGAGGGACACGACACTCGGCGGTTGCGGAATCACCGTGACCGTGGCTTGCTTCGTCGTCGTGCCCAGCGTGGCCGTGATGGTCGCCGTGCCGGTCGCCAACGCGGTCACCGTGAAGCTGGCTTGTGTTTGGTTCGGCTGGACGGTCACGGTGGGTGGAATCTGGAGCAACGTCGGTTGATCCACAGTGAGCGTGACGATCGTCGGGCTGCTCTGCTGCGCATTGAGACTCACCGTGAGAGTCCCGATGGCTCCAACCACGAGATTCTGGGTCGGTGGTTGGAGATCGGTCAGCTGCACGACCGGCGGAATCACATCCACCGCCGCTTGGACGCTGGAACTATTGAGACTCGCCGTGAGCATCGTGGTCCCGAGCGCCACCCCGGTCACTGAGAACGTCGCGCTGGTCTGGTTCGCCGGGACGATGACCGTCGGCTGCAGTGTGACGAGGCCTGCGGGGCTGGCTGCGAGCGTCACCGTGGTATTGGTCGCTTGCGCCGCGCTGAGCGTGACGGTCAAGGTGCCGCTCGATCCGATGGTCACTTGACTGGTCGGCGGCAAGAGCGAGACGACGGTCGGCAATACGGACGTGACCGTAACGTGACTCATCGCGCTGGTCCCCGCGCTGGTCCCATTGAGGCTTGCGGTGATATCGGCTTGACCCACGGTATTGGCGACCACCGTGATGGGCGCGGTCAATTGGCCCGCGGGCACGACGACGCTTGCAGGAACACTGGCCACACTGCTGGCGCTGCTCGCGAGGGCGACGGTGGTATTGGTGCTCTGCACGGCATTGAGACTCACGCTCAGCGTGCCGCTGCCGCCTTGAGTAATACTCAACGATGGCGGCGTGAGACTGGTAATCGTCGCGGCGCCGCCAGTCACCCGCACGGTACTCATGGCACTCTTGCCGTTCATCGTGACGGTAATGACGCTCGTGCCGGCGCTGACGCTGGTCACGGTGATCGGCACCAAGAACTGTAAGACTCCGACGGGGACGGAGGCCGGGACGGTGGCCACGGCCGGATTACTACTGGTCACGGTGAGCGTCCCCGCCTGCAACGGTGCGGGAAAGAGAATCGCCGTGAGCGTCCCGGTGGCGCCGGCGTGGATGGTGCGGGGGTTCGGCAGCAAGGCGACGGGCGTTGGCGGCGGCAGCACAAAGGTGATGCCGACCCGGCTGAGCCGCGTCAGGGAATCAAAATAGGCCCGGACGCCGGTGACGCTGCTCTTTGTGCCGCAGGCGGTGCCGTTACTATTGGTGCCCATGCGCGCGGAGTAGCGAATCGCGAGCGTATCGGTGGCCGGATTGACGGTCAGCTGGGAGATCGGACTGAACGTCGCCGTGCTATCGCGGGCGGTACTGGAGGACGCGGTCAACGTACTGAGGCAGCGGGTGAGGCCGGTACTGACGACTTGGCCGTTCACGAGAATGTCGGCTTGCAGATCGATCTTGCCACCCATGTCGCCGCTGGCCTTGAGGCCGAGCCAGAGATGTGTGGTGGTGAAGGCGTTCAGTTTAATGGATACCGAGGACCCGGCAGGCGGCACCCACGTGCCGATAACTTTCCAGGGATTCCCGCCACTGAACGCGAGGCTCGTCGAATCTTGGGTTTTGGTCGTGAGACTGATGGACGGCAGGAGATCAGCCGTGAGGGTCGGCGGATTCGCGGTGCCGCCGCTCCCGTGCAGATACGCATCGACGGTGACCGTAGATTGCGCCGAGGCGAGCGTGGGCGCACTCAGCGCCAGCAGCGTCGTCAGCACTGTGTGCACGATCACATATCGTCGCATCAGGAACCGCCTCGGGGAAGGTGAAATCGTTCGTGAGGTCGCACGAAGGCTATTGGCGTTTCTACGCTCTCCCAGGCGCAAGGTCAAGAGAGGAATACGAAGAATGGAAATATTTTTCGTAATGGAAGTATTTGTGGTCGCACGCAGAGAAATACGTGTATTCACATGCGTCGCCGTATCTACTGGGAACACTCGTGGTGGTGCGGCTCTGGTCACCCACATTCATCACCTTGTTCGCAGGTTGTCTTGACAGTGCTGCCTCAGTCTCAGTACTATGCGTGAACCTTTAATGCTCATCCTGCGAGGTGAGCAAGGAGTGCTCATGGGCTTCAATCAGGTTTGTGTCTGCCGGCATACCTCATCCTTCTCGTCGGATCTCGACGGGAGGGTTTTTTTATGCCCGCTCGAAGACGTGAAAGGTGGAACGTTAGACGTACAACATGAAGTGTAAGACAGACAGGTACAGACGTCATGCAACGAGAATGAGGCAATGATGCCGAGTAGTGAACGACAAATCGAGCGATTGGTGATGGATGCGGGAGACATCGCGCGGGCGGTCACCCGCATCGCCCATGAAATTCTCGAACGGAATAAGGGTGTACAGGATTTGGCCCTGGTGGGGATTCGAACCGGGGGGGTGCATCTGGCCCATCGATTGGTGAGGCGGATCCAAGAGATTGAAGCGGCGGCGGTGCCGATCGGCGAGTTGGATATTACGCTCTATCGGGACGACCTCTCCTTGCGGAAGGAGCAGCCGATTCTCCGGAAGACGTCGGTCCCGTTCGATATTTCCGACAAGATCATTGTATTGGTCGATGACGTGCTGTTTACGGGGCGGACCATTCGCGCGGCGATGGATGGGTTGATCGATCTGGGACGACCGGAAGAAATCCAATTGGCTGTGTTGGTCGATCGAGGTCATCGTCAGTTGCCGATCAAGGCGACGTTTATCGGGAAAAATATTCCGACGTCGCGAGAAGAAAAGATCCAGGTGTTGTTGGAAGAAGAAGGCGAAGACGATCGGGTGGTGATCTCCAAGGGCTCGCCTGCATAAGTCATGCAGGCTTAGGTGGAGGGAACGATGAGTCTTAAACGTAAAGACCTCTTGAGCCTCGCCCCTCTGTCGGTGGATGAGATTCGGTTGATCTTGGAAACGGCCGACTCGTTCAAGGAAGTGACCGGCCGGGAAATCAAGAAAGTGCCGGCTTTGCGAGGCAAGACAGTCGTCAATCTTTTCTTCGAGCCCAGTACGAGAACACGCACCTCGTTCGAGTTGGCAGCGAAGCGGCTGAGCGCCGATGTGATCAATTTCTCGCCGTCGTCGAGCAGCATCGTGAAAGGGGAAACGTTACTCGACACCGCGCGCAACATCGAGGCGATGCAGGCGGATATTATCGTCTTACGTCACCCCTCTGCCGGTGCCGCAGAGTCCCTGGCCCGCGGTGTGAAGTCTTCTGTGATCAATGCCGGAGATGGGTGGCATGAGCATCCGACGCAAGCCCTCTTGGATCTGTATACGATTCGTGAGCGTGGGTTGCCGTTCGAGGGGCTGCGGGTGGCGATTGTCGGAGATGTTGCCCATAGCCGTGTTGCGCGCTCGAACATTCACGCGCTGGTGAAGTTGGGAGCAGAGGTTCGACTGGTAGGGCCGCCGACGATGATGCCCTGTGGGGTGGAGAAATTGGGCGTGCGCGTCTACTATGATTTCGACGAGGCGTTGCGCGGCGTGCAGGTCATCATGATGTTGCGATTGCAGCTCGAACGGCAGGGGATTGCGCTATTTCCGACCATTCGAGAATATGCGCGGCTGTACGGATTGACGACCGAGCGGGTCGAGTTGGCCGATCCTGGGGCGATTGTGATGCATCCAGGTCCGATCAATCGCGGGGTCGAGATCGCTCCGGAGGTGGCCGATAGTTTGTCGTCGGTGATTCTAGAGCAGGTCGCGAACGGTGTGGCGGTTCGCATGGGGATTCTCTATCTCATGTCGGGCAGCAATTGAATGGTCATGAGGCAGGTCGATAGGCTGAAGGCGTTTAGGGATCAAGCATGCGTGATCACACACAACTTCGGGCATTTGCGTTGGCTGATGAAGTCGTCATGTTGGTGTATCGGACAACCACAGGGTTTCCAAAAGAAGAGTTGTTTGGCCTGACGTCTCAAATATGGCGGGCAGCAGTGTCAGTGCCTTCCAATATTGTGGAGGGTTGTGCTCGTGATAGTGAGGCAGAGTATCGCAGATTTCTCAATATCGCCTTCGGGTCATTGAGGGAACGACACTATCAATTACGTTTGTCGAAGCGCTTGGGCTTCTTGCGCAACGAAGACGTATCGTTACTTGAACCCAAGGTCGTAGAAACTGAGAAGGTTTTGAATGGCTTGATTCGTGCTCGACGAGATAATGTAGAGCCTTCAGCCTTCAGTCTGAACCCCTGAGTCGTGACACGCATTGAATCATTGAAGGAAGCAGCGAACCTATGAAGCCATCGTCCAATCAGCCTATTCTTATTGCAGGCGGGCACGTGATCGATCCTGGGCGGTTCAACGGTGTGGCCGACGTGCTGATCGATGAAGGTCGAGTGGTCGCGGTGGGGCCTCACCTCAAGGTTCCCGCAGGAGCCACGAAAATCGATGCCAGGGGCCGATTGGTTCTTCCCGGCTTTGTCGATCTCCACGTCCATTTCCGGGAGCCGGGCTTCGAATATAAAGAGTCGATCCAGAGTGGAGCGGCGGCGGCAGTGGCCGGCGGCTTCACCTCGGTCTGTTGTATGCCCAATACGAATCCCGTCAATGACAACCAGGCGATTACGGAGTTCATGCTCGATCGTGCAAGGGCGGCTGGGCTGGCGAATGTGTTTCCGATCGGCGCGATTACGAAAGGTTCGGAAGGGAAGGAGCTGGCGGAGATTGGAGACTTGCGGCGTGCCGGCTGTGTGGCGATCTCGGATGACGGGAAGCCGGTGATGAACAGTTTGGTCATGCGGCGAGCGATGGAGTATGCACTGGCCTTCGACGTGCCGGTGGTCGATCATTGTGAGGATTTGCATCTCGCCGAGGGGGGCTGTATGAACGAAGGGGCCGTCTCGACCGAGTTGGGGCTCCCCGGGATGCCGTCGGCGGCAGAAGATGTCATGGTGGCGCGTAATGTCGCCTTGGCGGAACTGACTGGGGCTCGGTTGCACCTGGCCCATATCAGCACCGAGGGATCGGTTCGGATGGTGCGGGAGGCCAAATCACGCGGGCTGAAAGTCACAGCCGAAGCCTGCCCCCATCACTTTACGATCACGGAAGAAACCGTCCGAGGCTATAATACCTATGCCAAAATGAATCCTCCGCTTCGGACATGGAAGGATGTGCAAGCGATCAAGGAAGGTCTTCGCGACGGCACGATCGATGTCATTGCGACGGATCATGCCCCGCATGCTTCCCAGGAAAAACAACTGGGATTTACCGAAGCGCCGTTCGGGATCGTCGGACTGGAGACGGCGCTGCCATTAACCCTCGCGCTGGTGGATGAGGGGATCTTGTCGTTGGAGTCGGCAGTCGATAAGTTGAGTACGGCTCCGGCAAAGGCGTTTGGATTAGCCAAAGGCACGCTGGCGGTCGGGGCCGATGCCGATGTGGCGATTGTCGACCAGCAGGAACAGTGGGAGGTCGATCCGGCCAAGTTTCGCTCAAAGAGCCGGAATACCCCATTTGCCGGATGGAAGGTGAAGGGTCGGGTCACGACGACGATCGTGGGTGGCCGGGTCGTATTCGAGGCCGGTCTGGCAGAGTCATAGCGCTGTGCTACGTATGTCTCGTTGGGGGATGGTCGGTTGTCTCACGCTTGAGTGGCTGGCGCTGGGAGTGTGGGTCGGCGGCGGGCTGGTGCTCATCGGAGCGGTGATCCCCGCAGTTTTTAATACGTTCGGCGGGCAGGACTCAGGTGGATTGTTTCTGACGAAGGCGTTTGAGGGCTATCATCGCTTCATGATCGGGGCGCTGGCGATCATGGGTGCCGCATTGTGGTATCGCTGGTGGAGTGGAAATCCGGTAGTCGGTGTCGGTCGGGGCGAGATGATGGTGTTGGCCGGGATGGTGGTGATCACGGGCATCATTATTGTGTGGCTGCATCCCTCTGCTGCGGCGCTTCAAGCTCAGGCCTTCGCAGCGCAAGAGGAGGCGGCGAAGAAGGCGGCTTTCGAAGCCTTGTTTCGTATGCTGAAGCCAATTCGTTGGATCTACATGGTTGATCTTGTACTGGGCATTCTCTTGGTCGGTATCAAGGCGAAACGGTCTCTCTATCGGGACGGAGTGTTCTCGTGAAAACAGCATTGTTGGCATTGGCAGACGGCACGATTTTCGAGGGCCGTGCCCTTGGATACGAAGGGGAGACGGTGGGAGAAGTCGTGTTTAACACGGCGATGACCGGCTACCAGGAGGTCTTGACTGATCCTTCATATAAGGGGCAAATCATCACGATGACCTCTCCCCATATCGGAAACTATGGGATGACACCGGAGGATGCCGAGTCACGGCAGGTTTGGGCTGAGGGATTCATCGTGAAAGAGGCAAGCCGACTCGCCAGTAACTGGCGCAGCCGACAGCAATTACACGATTATATGCATGAGGCGAAAATCGTCGGCATCGAAGGCTTGGATACGAGGGCTCTGACCCGCCACTTGCGCGAACATGGTTCGCAGCAGGGCCTCATTACTCATGTCGACGAGGATTCACGGCGGGCTGTCGAGAAGGCACAGGCAGCTCCGAGTATCGTTGGGCGCGATCTGGCGGCAACTGTTACCTGTGGGAAGGCCTATCGGTGGACTGAAGGGTCAGGCGAGTGGGCACCCTCACTCGGCGACAAGCCATGGGCCAGTGCGATCAGGCGGTGGCATGTCGTCGCCTACGATTTTGGTGTGAAACGGAACATTCTTCGCCGGCTGGTGGATGTGGGGTGTGACGTAACCGTCGTTCCGGCTTCGGCCACCGCAATGCAGGTTGAAGACCTCAAGCCTGACGGGATCTTTCTGTCGAACGGTCCGGGGGATCCGGAGGGAGTGCCCTATGCGATTGAGGCGGTGCGGCAATTGATCGGACGCTATCCGATCTTCGGTATTTGTTTAGGGCATCAGATTCTCGGTCTCGCGCTGGGGCTCAACACCTATAAGTTGAAGTTCGGCCATCATGGGGCGAATCATCCGGTCATGGACCTTCGTACAAGACGAGTCGAGATCACGTCGCAAAACCACAATTTTGCGGTAGAGGTAGCCAGCCCGATCAGCGTGATGCCGGAACGACCGCCAGTGGTGGACACATCGTTCGGTCAAGTTCTGGTCACACATCTGAGCCTCAACGATCACTCGATTGAAGGATTGGCCTGTGTCGATCGCCCGGTGTTTTCGGTGCAGTATCACCCAGAGGCGTCTCCCGGACCCCATGACTCCGCCTACTTATTCACCGAGTTTACGCAGCGAATGGAGAAACAATGAATAGACTGTACCCAATGCTCGCTCGGCTCTGTCTCTTTGCCGTTATCGGTCTGCTATCCGGCTGCATCACGGTCAATCTCATTGAGCCATCGGGGCCAGTGAAGGAAGTGCAGCTTAGCGGCACGGGCGACGGAAAAGTGCTGTTGCTCGATCTGTCAGGGGTTATCAGCTCACAAGATAAAGAGGGCCTCGTTCCGCAGCCCAACATGTTGGCGACGTTCAAGGAGGAGCTGACGAGGGCCTCGAAAGACGACAAGATCAAGGCTGTGGTTGTCCGCATCAACAGTCCTGGCGGAACCGTAACCGCGTCGGATATCCTGTATCACGAGTTGCGGGAGTTCAAAACTAAGAGAAAGATTCCTGTGATTGCCTCGATGATGGATGTGGCGGCATCAGGGGGCTACTACCTGGCCATGGCGGCGGACAGTATTTTGGTCCATCCCTCGACGGTGACGGGCAGTATCGGCGTCATCATGTTGACCATCAACGCCCGGGGATTGCTTGAAAAGGTGGGTGTCGAGGCCAACGCCATCACGTCCGGCCCCCGCAAGGACATGGGTTCACCCTTTCGAGTCATGACGGCTGAGGAGCGCGGGATTTTTCAAAGCGTGATCGACTCGTTCTATCAGCGGTTCCTGACAGTCGTGCAGGAGGGGCGTCCCAATCTGTCGGCTGAACAAATCAAGAAACTGGCCGATGGACGGATCTATTCCGGAGATCAGGCCAAGGCGGCAGGCTTGATCGACGAGATCGGGTATCTCGATGACGCGGTCGAAATGGCTAAAAAGAAAGCGGGTCTCACGGAAGCGCGAGTCGTGACCTATGGGAGGCGGGGAGAGTATCAGAATAATATCTACTCGCGCCTGTTCGGGGCGAGTTCAGGTATTACCGGATTAGCAAATTTGGACTTGCTGTCGATGGTGCGGGGTGGAACGCCGCAGTTCATGTATCTCTGGATGCCGTAGTAGCGTGTGTCTATCTGACAATCTATAGGGATTTCTGAAGGTATCACCGTGGCTCAGCGGACAGATCGACAAATCGACAAATTTTTCTCGACGCCGATCGGACGCCGAGCGATGTTAGCTCTGGGGGTTCAGGGGGCGATGGGCCTTTGCACGGCCCTTGGGGTTGGGACGGCGCTAAGTCTATTTGGCAGCTTGACCAGTTGTTATCGGGCGCCAGGCACGGCTCGCGATCAGGTGATTTTTTTCTCCGAAGAGAAGGAGCTGCAACTTGGTTTGAGTGCGTTCCGCGATGTGTTGCGAGCCGCGCCGCTGAGTGACGATGCGGACGTGAATGAGATGGTGCACCGCGTCGGGCGAAACATTGCTGAAGCCGCCAACAAACCGGAGTATCAGTGGGAGTTCGCGGTCATTCAAGACGATAAGATGGTCAATGCTTTCGCGCTGCCAGGTGGGAAGGTCGCCATCTTCACCGGGATTCTCAAACACACGAAAGACGATGCCGGATTGGCGACGGTAATGGGACATGAAGTCGCACATGCGTTGCAACGTCACGGGGTTGAGCGGATGAGCCGGAGTATCTTGGACCAGATTGCGCAATTGGGCGCATTGGGTGCGGCGGCAACCGGAAGCGTTAACCCCGGTGCGATCCAGGGCTTGTTGGGGGCCTATGGGGTCAATGTGTCGTTGCCCTTCAATCGGAAACAAGAGTCGGAGGCCGACGAGGTCGGACTTCTATTGATGGCGAAGGCTGGGTACGATCCGCGTGAAGCCGTGCCGTTTTGGGAGCGCATGAGCGGCTGTCCGAAGCAGATGATCGGGAAACTCTGTTTTCGGTCGCAGCAGGCGGTACCTGAATTTCTTTCCACCCATCCGTCCGATTTGACGCGTATCAATCAGATTGAAGCCTGGTTACCCAAGGCGCTTCAGTATTATCATGGACCTGGGGGAGGCACAGCGCCACCACCACCAGCGCCGTACCGTCCGACGATCGGGCCGATGCCAGAAGTTAGCTGACTCTGAAACGAGGTCTCTGTGCCAAGGCGAACAGATATCACGTCCATATTATTGATCGGATCCGGTCCTATCGTGATCGGTCAGGCCTGTGAGTTCGACTATTCCGGCACGCAGGCCTGCAAAGCGCTGAAAGAAGAAGGCTACCGAGTCGTCCTCATCAACAGCAATCCGGCGACGATCATGACCGATCCTGAGTTGGCGGATCGGACCTATGTGGAGCCCATCACGGTCGAGGTTGTGGAGAAAGTGATCGAACGCGAACGACCCGACGCCCTGCTCCCGACCATGGGAGGACAGACCGCGTTGAATACGACGATGGAATTAGTCAAGCGCGGAACGCTCGAAAAATACAAAGTGAAGTTGATCGGCGCGTCCGCTGAGGCGATTCATAAGGCCGAGGATCGCGAAGCCTTCAAACATGCCATGCAACGAATAGGGTTGCGAGTGCCGGCCAGCGGAACGGCGCATACCCGTGAGGAGGCCATCAAAATTCTCGAACAGATCGGATTTCCGTCGATCATCCGGCCGTCGTTCACCATGGGTGGGACCGGCGGGAATATCGCATATAACCGTGAAGAGTTCGAGAAGATCGTCGAATGGGGACTTGCGATGAGTCCCGTCGGCCAACTCTTAATCGAAGAATCCCTGATCGGATGGAAAGAATACGAGCTGGAGGTGATGCGGGACCTCAAAGACAATGTCGTCATTGTTTGTCCGATCGAGAATCTGGACCCGATGGGGGTGCACACGGGCGACAGTATCACGGTCGCGCCGGCTATGACCCTCTCGGATAAAGAGTATCAGCGCATGCGGGATGCCGCAGTTCGGATTATGCGAGAGATCGGCGTCGATACCGGCGGGTCGAACGTTCAATTCGGCCTGGATCCTAAGAACGGCGACATGGTGGTCATCGAAATGAATCCACGTGTGTCGAGGAGTTCTGCGCTTGCGTCGAAAGCGACGGGGTTCCCCATCGCCAAGATTGCTGCGAAGCTTGCCGTGGGTTACACCTTGGATGAAATCACCAACGACATTACCGGTGTGACAAAAGCCTCATTTGAACCCACGATCGACTATGTCGTGGTAAAGATCCCTCGCTTTGCCTTCCAGAAGTTCCGGGGGGTCGATCCCACCCTCACGACGCAGATGAAATCGGTGGGTGAGGTGATGGCGATTGGGCGTACCTTTAAAGAGTCCTTGCAGAAGGCGATTCGTTCGCTGGAGTTGAACATGAACGGACTCTCCTCGCGCGAGGGATTGGATCGTGGAATCCCTGAAGGGTTCGATCGGCAACAATCGCTGGAGCGGGTACGCCAACACTTGCGGGCCCCGCTGGCAGAGCGGCTGTGGCACCTGGCGGATGGCATGCGTCTTGGCCTGTCCAATGACGACCTGTTTGCCCTCACGAAGATTGACCCCTGGTTCCTGGAGCAAATCCGGGAGCTGATGCAATTTGAAGCCTTGCTGGTCGGCCAGGCGGGAGAGAAACCCGCTGTGCTTGAGGAGTCGCTTCTGTGGGCAGCCAAGGAACTCGGGTTTTCAGATGATCGTATCGCACAGCTCGTCGGTGCGACCTCGGCCTCGGTCAGGAAGCAGCGAACCAAGGCCGGTCAGGGCCGAAGAGGGGTGACCTATAAACGAGTCGATACCTGCGCCGCAGAGTTCGAAGCCCACACCCCGTATCTGTATTCGACGTACGGAAGCGAATGTGAGGCTCGCCCGACAGACCGGAAGAAAGTGATCATCCTCGGTGGGGGGCCGAATCGTATCGGGCAGGGGATCGAATTCGACTACTGTTGTGTCCATGCGGCCATGGCGCTTCGCGAAGAAGGTATCGAATCGATCATGGTGAATTGCAATCCCGAAACCGTGAGTACAGACTACGATACCTCGGATCGGCTCTATTTTGAGCCGTTGACTGAGGAAGACGTTCTCAACATCGTAGCGTGCGAGCAGCCATTGGGAGTCGTATTACAGTTCGGCGGACAGACGCCTCTCAAGCTCGCGCTGCCCTTGTCCAAAGCCGGGGTGCGAATTCTTGGCACGAGTCCTGATGCGATCGATCGGGCAGAAGATCGGGAACGATTCCGCGATCTCTTGAATAAGCTCGGGCTTCGCCAAGCGAAGAGCGGCATAGCCCGATCCGTAGACGAGGCCATGCGAATTGCTGCGCAGATCAGCTATCCGGTCATGGTGCGGCCTTCGTATGTGCTGGGCGGGCGATCCATGCAGATCGTCTACGACGAATCCGGCTTACTGGAGTATATGGGATCGGCGGTCAAAGCCTCGCCGAAACATCCCGTGCTGATCGACAAGTATCTATCGGATGCAATAGAAATCGATGCCGATGCCATTTCAGATGGGACAAACGTCGTGGTGGCCGGGATCATGGAACATATCGAAGAAGCCGGGGTGCATTCGGGGGACTCGGCTTGCTCGTTGCCTCCCTATTCGCTAGACCAGAAAGTAGTCGAAGAGATTCGCCGGCAAATGAAGGCGTTGGCTCTGGAACTGGGTGTGGTCGGCCTGATGAACGCGCAATTTGCCATCAAAGACCACACGATCTATGTGCTGGAGGTCAATCCTCGAGGCTCGCGCACCGTGCCGTTCGTCAGTAAAGCCATCGGCGTGCCGCTTGCCAAGCTGGCGATGAAGACGATGGTAGGCAAGAGCCTTCCGGAGCTGGGGTTGATCGAGGTCTCCACTCCCGTTCACTTGTCTGTGAAAGAATCCGTCTTTCCCTTTAATAAGTTCCCAGGGGTAGATGTCCTCCTAGGGCCGGAGATGAAGTCCACCGGGGAAGTGATGGGTATCGATCAAGATTTTGGATGGGCCTTTGCGAAGTCTCAAGCAGGAGCTGGCGCGCCGTTGCCGAAGGGGGGCACGGCCTTCATCAGCGTGAAGCAGAGCGATCGTCCTGCAGCGTTGGATGTCGTACGACAGCTCCAGCGGCTGGGATTCACCGTGCAAGCCACGAGTGGCACCGCGGCCTATTTGCGCGATCACGGGGTCCAGGTGGAAACCGTGAACAAGGTCATGGAAGGTCGGCCTCATATCGTGGACCATATCAAGAATGGGCAGGTGGCGTTGGTTGTGAACACGGTGAGTAACGCATCGTCACATGCTGACTCATTGTCGATCCGCCGGGAGGCTTTAAACAAAGGGTTGGCCTACTATACGACCATACGGGGGGCACGCGCGGCGGTCATGGGCATTGAAGCGATTCTCAAGAAAGAACTCACCATTCGGTCGCTGCAGGAATATCACCACCATTTATAGGGGACGTCGTTGACCATGCCGACACCGATTACGAGAAAGGGGCACGAGGCACTCCAAGCAGAGCTCGATCGTCTTCGCAAAGTCGAGCGTGCTAAAAACATCGAAGCTATTGCTGAAGCGCGCGCCCATGGCGATTTGAGCGAGAATGCGGAGTACGATGCCGCCAAAGAACGCCAGGGATTCATTGAATCGAGGATCGTGGAACTGCAGTCGAAGCTGGCTGAGGCCCGCATCATCGAAACGTCCGGGCGAGTCTCCGACACCATCGTATTCGGCGCCACGGTACTCGTGATTGAACAAGAGTCACAGTCGAAGCGGGAGTATACGCTGGTGGGACAGGATGAGGCCGACATGAAAGTGAACCGCATTTCGATTCAGTCTCCGGTCGGCAAGGCGCTGATTGGAAAGCGTGTCGGCGATTTCGTCGAGGTCAAGACACCGGTCAAGATGGTTGAATACGAAGTGGTGGAGATCCGTTTCGAGGAGCTCTAGCGTGCCGCACCCTCTTGGGCTCATCACGCTGTTGACCGATTTCGGCGATCGAGATTGGTTCGTGGCGAGCATGAAGGGGGTGATCCTCACTATCAATCCCCACGCCACCGTCGTCGATCTCTCGCATCACGTGCCGCCCTATTCGGTTGAAGACGCCGCCTATCTCCTGAGATCCTGCTATCGATACTTTCCAGAGGGCACGGTGCATGTGGCTGTCGTCGATCCTGGCGTCGGCAGCATGCGGCGTCCCCTCATCGCACAGAGCGATCACTCCTTCTTTCTGGCTCCCGACAACGGTCTCTTGACGCCGATCCTTGCCGAAGACAGCGAGATGGAAGTGCGTGAAATTGAGAATGTGGAGTATCGGCTGACTTCACCAGGCCGCACCTTCGATGGCCGCGATCTCTTCGCTCCGGCTGCCGCGTGGCTGAGCAGGCAACAGCCATTTGCGTCCTTTGGGCGACCTATCGACGATTACAAGACTTTCACGATTTCGAAGCCAAAATGGAAGGCCAAGGCCTTGGTGGGAGAGATCGTCCACGTTGATCGATTCGGCAATCTGATTTCCAACCTCACACCCCACCACGTAGAGGAAATTCAAGACGTGACGAAGCGGCCTAACCGGCAGATCCGTATTGCCGGCCGCACGATCGACGGGCTTGTAGGAAGCTATGCTGAAGGATCGAGAGTCGAGCTGTCGGTGCTGATCAATAGCAATGGTGCATTAGAAGTATTCATCAATGAAGGAAATGCAGCACAATGGCTGAAGATGGGGTGTGGAGCTGAGATAATCCTGTCATAGATTCAGAGCACCGACTTGCAAATGCCCAGCAATAGTGGGGTCATGATCAGCGTGATCATGAGCTGGCTGGTCAGTGCGTGCCGGGATGACGGCACGCTAAGGCATTGACTCTCGATCAGACTTGCCGATGGTTGCCTCTACTCCCGTACTCGTGGCGCGAATTTTGACGGATGATGTGTCGAGAACAGTGACCACATATCTGCCATCTACGGCAGCACCGTTCGCCACGACATAGATTTCATTTCCCCGCGCAAGGAAGGCTTGCGCGACCCCGTTCTGCTCAAGAAATCCCAAGAATCGAAACGTTCCCAATTCGCGCACCGCCTCCAGTCGAGCCATCTCTGCCTGTTGGACGGCTCGTTGGACGGCGATCTCTTGCTCCGATGGTGGCGCGGCCTGTTTCGCCACGATTGGCACAGGACTGGGTGACTGAGGAGGTTTCACCTGATTAGAAACCGTGTGTTTCTTCATCTGGTAGGTGCTGTCTTCCGGCGGGGGAGTGCCAAGCGGCGCAAAGATGTTGTGCGATGGCAGGTGAGGCAACTCATGAGTTTTGGCTCTGGCGAGTCGTACGGTGAAGGGATTATCGGATCCCTGCGCTGGTTTTCCGGCGATGCCTTGAGCCTGGCCGGATTTGAACTTCAGTGGTACTCGCTCAGGAGAGGGTTGATTCAGGGCTTGGAAAATCACAAGTGTTGCCCATGTCGCGCACAGGAGAGCGGCAAGCCACCCCTTGGTTTTCTTCGTCATGATTCCCTCTGGGTTGAGGGGTCTGGCCGTAAGAAGGTGACCACACGAACATTCAGTTCGATCAATGGCTTGCCCGCGGCGGTCCGTCCTCCTGCCCTGGTTACGTCGAGGCTTTCGATGACCAGATAGGACTGTGCCGTTTCAAGCCGATGGATGAATCGATAAATATCGGCATACTCTCCGACCGCTCTGAACCGAAGCGAACCTTCGACGGTAAGCCCGGACTTTGAAGGTTGGGTTGAGTATGTCATCCCGGGAATGGAGACTCCTACATTTTTGCCAAACTCTGAAATTGCAACGGCAAGTGCAGGGAATTGACGCTGTGTCGGTAACGTTTCCCATAATGTTTCGAGGTTGCGCTGACTACGTCGAGCTAGGTCCTGGACCTGTTTGGCCGCGACGTGTTTCCCATGGGCGTTTTTGGCCTCCTCATAGGCCGCTTGCAACGTGTCGACGCGTGATCGGGATGGTTCGAGGAGTAACCAATAACTTCCGAGAACACAGCCGATTCCCATCGCGACGAAGGTCATGAGCGGGATGAGCCCATAGAGTGCGGAGCGTGGAATCTGGAGGAGTGGTGATTTGACAAACGTCATGCTGCCGGCCCTTACAAGGTTTGGTGGTATGTCACAGTGAGTGTAAAGTCGATGACATCGACCGATCGCTGACTCGACTGGTCCGCCGAGACTGATTCAGTCGATGGGTGTGTTGGTCTCGCATTCGTGCGGGTGCTGTGTTCGGTTAGGCCCACTCTCGAAAACGTTCCCGCCTCGTTGAGTTTCGTCACCAAGGAGTTCAGGCCTTGTATCGTTTTCACGGTGCCGTGCAGCACAATCATCGAATCCTGAAAATTGAGACGAACCGAATTGATCGATACGTGGGAGGGCACCGCATTCTCAAGGTTATGGAGCATTTCGGTCCAAGAGAAGTCTCGCTTTTGCGTCAATTGGTTTGCGAATGCGACTTCTTTGCGCACCGCATTGATCTGCTCGTCCGTCAGGGCGAGTCCGGTACGTGCCATGTCTTCTACGAGTAGCTGCGTGAGTCGATGCTGGCGAGCCAATGCGTGTTCATAATAATCGGACTGCTCATCAAGGGATCTGCTCTCTTGGAAGAATGAAACGGCAAACACAAGACATGTTAGGGCGATGAGGGCGAGGATCCATTGCATCCGCCTCACCACGGTGATGGCCGGAGGCGTGAATGATAGATGCATTATCGGAATCTGTGGCTGCCGTTGGAACATGGGGTAGTCCTTCACGATCCTCATCACAGAGAGCCTATGCGTCATTGTGGATAAGGGATGCCAGTGCTGACAATCCTGAAGTCCAGCGAATGTCCGAAGCAGGCCAAGAGATCGGCAAGAAGTCTTTCTTGAGTGAGCACACGTTGATGCGCAAGGAATCAGTCAAGGTCATGTCCAGAGTTGCAGGGGAGTCAGCTTCAATTGTGGCGCCCAAGCGCTCTGATGGATGGTCAAGGTCGTGTCCCAAGAGATAGAGAGATCTCGGGGAAGATTGAAGCTTGGCGCCCATGGAGGCACAGAGTTCGTCGTAATATTGAATCGAGGCGATTAATTCTAGTTGCTGATGGGCCGGAGTCTTTGGCAAAGGCTTACTTCGCAGTAGAAACGGGCAGGCCTGTCGGACCGCTACAAAGAAAAACTGGTCGTCCAGAAAACTTGCAAAGAACCACTCCTTGTCTTGACGAATCATCGTCCGACTGAGGTCGAAAAGCTGGAGCCCCTGAATCCCCAATTCTACGGGCAGCAGACCTGCCTGTTCGCAAGCCTGCTCGTATTGAGTCAGCACGTTGTTCTGAATGGCTGCCACAAGAACGCGATGTTTCGAACAGTCCGAGAACGTGTCTCCAGCAGGGATCCCAAATATCCGGTAGGCAACCCGGCAGTCGGTGGCAGGGATCTGCAGATCCTTTTCAAGCTTCCAACGGACAAGGGACGCGCACTCGGCTGGGTTCTTCGGAAGCACGTCGAAGTTCAACAAGGCTATGTGGGCGCATTGATTTGGGAGGCTCAGGGCTACAGAAGCACAACGGCGTGACCCGATCAGCGTGGTGAGATCTCTGGCAAAGGCGGCGACCTCAGAGATATTGTTTTCGTCTGTGGAGAGGCGAACCAGATCAGTTGCCAGATCATGCCGCTTCAATGCCCGGATACTACGGTGTCGCAACGGCCAGACTGAAGGGGAAAGCTCCACAGCGGTGACTGTCTGGGCGGTCAGGCTCAAGCCGATGGCAGGTGTTTGGACAGGGGACAGTTGCATCGCGTTACCCGACAAAAGTGATTCGGTTCATTTCTCGCAAGGTCGTCTGACCTTGCTGGACTTTTTCAAGCCCCGCTTCACGGAGTGTGGTCATGCCGTCTGCCAGAGCGGCTTTGCGAATCTCAGCGGTCGGTCTCCGATCCAAGATCAGTGCTTTGATGGGATCACTCAGAGCAAGAAACTCCGTAATGGCCTGCCGTCCCAGGTAACCGAGACCATGGCATTCCACGCATCCCTTTCCCTCATAAATCGGCTGATCCTTGAGTCTGTCATAATCCAGGTTGAATTCCTCGCATTGACGACGGGTCACTGATACCAGTGTCTTGCAGGAAGGGCAGATTGTTCGAATCAGTCTCTGTGCCAGAATACAGTTGAGCGACGACACAAAGTTGTACGGCTCGATTCCCATATTGACGAATCGGCCGATAACATCGAAGGCATTGTTGGCATGAACCGTCGTAAACACCAGGTGACCGGTCAACGCTGAAGCGATTGCGATCTGAGCCGTTTCTACGTCTCGAATCTCACCCACCATGATTTTGTCAGGATCGTGGCGCAGGATGGAACGAAGTCCCCGGGCAAATGTGAGGCCTTTTTTCTCGTTCACCGGAATTTGTATGACTCCCTTGAGAAGATACTCGACTGGATCCTCGATGGTGATAAACTTGTCTTCCTTGGTATTGATCTCGTTGATGGCGGCGTACAGCGTCGTCGTCTTCCCGCTCCCCGTCGGGCCTGTCACCAGGACCATGCCGTAGGAAGCGGTGATCGCCCGCCTGAATCGTCGAAGATCCTCCGGTTTCATGCCGATCGAATCGAGGTGCAGGCCTTTCGGACTCGTGGCGAATTCTTCTTTGGCCAGGATGCGAATGACTGCAGATTCTCCGAATGCGCTCGGCAGGATTGAAACCCGGAAGTCTACGACGCGTTTGTCCAGCCGCAACTTAAATCGCCCGTCCTGCGGCACGCGGCGCTCGGCGATGTCCAATTCCGACATGACCTTGAGGCGAGAGATGAGCGCGCCGTGGAACTTGATGTCGAGAGGTTCCATGGCCAGGTAGAGAATTCCGTCTATGCGATATTTCACCTCGGTCAAGCCGTCTGTCGGCTCAATATGAATATCGCTCGCCCGTTTCTGCAGGGCTTTGAGGACGATGGTATCCAGCAGACGGACGACGGGGCTTTGATCGTTGTTGATCCGCTCAATGGAAAGAACTTCGTCCCCTTCTTCGCTCTCATGCACGAGGACCGGGCGAAACTCTTCCTGGACTCGCGCGATCATCTTGCTGTTCCGCTCGCTTTTCTTGACCGCTTGGAGAATCGCCGAACGAGGTGCCACCACGAGGGCCAACTCCTTCTTGAGCAGATGCTCGAGATGGTCGAGGGTTGCCAGGTCGTGGGGGGTCGGCACGGCGATGGTCAGCTCCCCTTCATGGAGATGAAGGGGCGCGAAGCAGTAGCGCGTCATCCATTCCGGCAGGATGTCCGGATAGGCTTCAAAATCCACCTGGAAATCCTGAAGGGCGTCAAAATCAAGACCGTATTGCTCCGCGAGTACTGCGGCTAAGTCCGATTCGGAGAGCAGGCCTTCGGCCATCAACATGTCCGCAAGGAGACGTTCCGAGCGGTTGGCTGATTGAAAGCGATTCTCAAACTGGTCGTGGTCGATCAGTTTTCTGCGGATCAGAATGTCGGCGAGTCGTGAATGTTTGACGGTGCTGGGCATGGTGTACGTCCGTTAGGGAGATATATTTATAGACATCGGTGACGGTACGATCAGCCGTTGTCCAGCATGAACCACATCAGTGGTCAGCCCATTGACCCGTTTCAGCTCGTCTATGGTTGTGGCATGTTCGTGGGCCAGCTTCCAGAGAGAGTCGCCTGGTTGAACTCGAATAAGGCCTTGTTGGGGAGATGGGTCCGATGTATGGCCTGGCGGGGGCGCCGGTTCTGATGGGGCCAGAAATAGCGCACTCGGGACGATCCGTGGTTGCGGGGTTTCGCCTCGGACCACACGCTCAGGAGAAGCCGTCGCAGTCTGTTCAGACGATTCGCGGCTAGGTCTTGCAGCAGTCGTTCGGACCTTATTCGAGAAACGCTGTTTCATCTGCGCCAGCTCATCGGTCAGTATCACCATGCGATCTTTAAGTTCCTTCATGTCCACTTGTACGTCGGTCCCATCGAGCTTCGTCTGGGCGCTCGAATCCTGGCGCACGACGCTCACGGTCTGAGTCTGCACCAGAGCCTGTTTCAGTTCATCCCGTTCGATTTGTAACGCGTTCACAGCGGAGTGAGCCTGCTCCAGCATTTTCCGAAGCTCCGCCCGATCAGCTTCCAGGACGTTGGTTTTACGACGCAACTCCGCGGCTTCCCCCCCCTGCTTGGAGGTTGCAATTCGAGCTGCTGCAAGGTTCCGGCGGATTGCGGCTAGCTCTGCTTGGGTATCGTGGACCAATGCGTCTGCCTGAGCGCGGGCGGTCGTGGTCTCGAGAAGTCCTGCGGCCGGTCGGTCGCTGGTACAGCCGGTAGTCAGTGGGAGACAGACTAAAAAGACTATGCCAATTCCAATGGTTCTATACGTCGAAGTGCTCATCATGAAACTGCCCTTCAGATATTGCCGTTTGTCTCTGATCCTTATGGCCCGATCGGCGTCGTCATGTCCGCCTGAATTTCGGTGGCCGTGAGGGCGCGGTTGTAGATGCGGAGTTCGTCGATCATGCCTTGGAAGAATTCCGTGCTGTAGGTGTTCCCGCCGATGCGCAGCGGCGTCGTGGTCGTTTGGATCGAGCCGGTTGCGGGCGTGCTGCTCACCAGCACCCCGTTGATATACAGGCGGAGTTGCGCCCCATCATAGGTCGTCGCCACGTGCGTCCAGGTATTCGGCACGAGCGCCGCGGTGGCATAGGTGTTCGTGCAACAAATATTGTTCAAGGTGGCTCCCGCGGCCGGCCGGTTCTGATCCGAGCTGGCCGTCAGGAAGTAGGCGTCCTGCTCTTTCTGGAGGATGGCCTTCCAGTTCGAGAGGGTGACCGTGGGATTGACCCAGGCTTCCAGGGTCATGGCCGTGGTGAGAGTTAACGACGCGCTATGGGGGACCAGGATATGGTCGTTGACCCCATCGAAACTGACGGCGGCGCCGAATTTTCCCACAGCATTCCAGGTGGGACCGTTGGTCAAGGCGCCGGTGTTGGCGTTGCCCGAGGTATCGCCGGTAGTGGTGCCGGTGCCTTCATTGAAGGCGTAGGCGGCCACGAGGCCCGCGGCGGGCGCTGCCGTGGTCGCACTCGCCACGTTGGAATAGTTGAGGCTGACGTTTCCTGCCCCGTCGAGGGCCCGGACCCGATAGCTGTAGCTGGTGCTGGCCGTGAGACTCGGATCGCTCAGGCTGGCCGTGGTGGGCGTGGCGATTTGGACGAAGGTGCTGCAGCCGACGCCTTGGCAGCGCTCGACCTGGTAACCGGCCAGCCCGCTGCCGCCGCTGTCCGTCGACGCCGTCCAGCTGAGATTGATCTGGGTCGGACTCACCGCGGTTGCCGTTAGCCCCGTCACGTCACTGGGCGGGATCGTATCAGCAACGCCTTGGGTCGTGGCTGTGGATGCGTTGGAATAGCCGCTCAAATTTCCTGATGCATCGGCAGCCCGGACTTGGTAACTGTAGCTCGTGCCAATAAGCAGGCCGGCATCAGTAAATGCATTTGTGGGAGGCGTCGCAATCTGCACAAAAGTGGTGCAGCCCACCCCCTGACAGCGCTCGACGCGATAGCCGGCCAGCTGGCCGTTATCAGTGGAAGCAGTCCAACTCAAATTGATTTGGCTGGGACTGACTGCTGTTGCGGTCAAGTTAGTTGGCGAGGAAGGAGGTGTTGTATCGCCCAAATTGGGCAATGTGACGCTCGTGCTATTGGTGAGTCCACTACTATCGGTTGCCGTCAAGATGATCTCATAAGAATAAGTGCCGATACCGTGGTCCTGCGCTACGAAGCTTCCTTGAGCACCCGTCGCGGAAACAAACGTATGAATGTGGTCGTTATGATGGAGCAGTACTATCCAACTCAGGCCGCTGGCCGGGATTATTTGATCTGGATCTGTGGCAGACCCCTGGAAAATAATCGTTTGTCCGGGGCTCACGTTCACTCCATTGATCGGCGCCGAGATTGTTGCAACAGGAGGACGGCTTCCGACCGTCACATTGGTTGTTGCGGACGAAGTTTGACCATTGGTTGAACTGGTGACGGTCAGTCGAGCCGTGAAGCTCTGTACAGATCCAGCCACATAGACGTGAACGGGGTTTGCGGATGTGGAGGTATTTCCATCACCGAAATCCCAGAAATACGTGAGTGTGCCGCCAGTAGGATCACTCGATCCTGCGCTTGAAAAGTTTACCGTTAGAGGAGAAAGGCCGGAACTTGGCGCGGCTGAAGCGGCTGCGGAGGGGCCGTTATAACGAATTCGCCGGATCTGTCCGCTCGTGAAAGAAACGTAATACAAAAGCCCATCGGGCCCCTGGGCAATGGCCACGGGTGCTCCAGCGTTGGTGGCGAAGAAAGGAGAGCTTGTGAGATTGCCGGCGGCATCAAAAATCAACCTCCGAATCCAACTGGCTCCGTAGTCACTCACAAACCAGTTGTTGCGATACTGTTCAGGATAAACAGTGCCGGTGTAGAACGGCCCTCCCACCGCGGCTTGTCCGATAGAATGGTCATAGGTGAGGAGAGGGGGAGTCACGGCGGCGCTGGGAACTGCGGCGCATTGCGCAGGAAACTGGCTTTGAAAACTTGGTTGAGGGCCTGCGCCCTCATAACAGGGCCACCCGAAGTTCTTTCCTTTGCCGCGGTTGAATTCTTCCCAGGTGTTCCATCCAACATCACCGAGGTAGAGTTCGAACGTCGTCGGGTGAATGGTGAACCTATAGGGGTTTCTCAGACCATAGGACAGGACTCTTGATCGATTCGAGTTGGTGCTGTCATCAAATGGATTGTCCCCAGGGGCTGAGCCATCATCGTTGACGCGGAGTATCTTCCCGTTCAGGCTATTCAGGTCTTGAGAGCGGAAGGCGAGGGGATCAGCGAAGGCTGCCGTTCCACCATCACCACTGCTGATGAGTATCTTTCCGTCCTGAGCGAATACGATAGAGTCGATGGTGTGTGATGGCCCCTCGTCAGGTATTTCAAGCAGGATGACCTCACTGCTTGGGAGGGCCGCGTCCGGATTCAAGGGATCGACCGTCACCCTGGTAAACCTGGAAATCTTTGGTCCATTATCGCTGGGGTTTCCAAACGGCTCATGGACGTAGGCGAGATATGCAAATCCGTTCTGTAAGAAGTTAGGATGCAACGCAAACCCGACGAATCCTCGATCATCAAAGGTATTAACAGTACCGCGAAGATCGATAAAAGGAGTCGCAAGTAACTGGCCATTCTTGAAGACCCGAATAAGGCCGTCTTTCTGCCAGATAAACATGCGGCCATCAGTGGCCCAAGTGATCCCTGCCGGTGTGAAGGCAGGGAGAGTCGTGACCACTTCCGATGTAAAACCTGGGTCGTTAAACGTTTGGGCCTGTGCTGTGGGAGGGAATGATTGTCCGACGGCGACGCAGACGAACGTAATAATGATGGTGGAAACCATCGCCTGGAAACTTCTCACCTGACGCCAAATTACGTTGTTATTCAAGATAGTCGTTGCCTCTGGAGAACTCTCGGTTCCGCGTCATATGCTGTAGGCCACCACAGGTGACGTGTGTGTAGTAGGCAGGGTCGGTGTGTGAAGAAGCGAAAGAGCAACGACGATCGTCAAGCCCATTACTTGACGATGTGAAGCCAGCGGCTTGTACGTCCGCAGGAATCGATTCAACCGTTGTGGTTGCTCACTGGACATGGACTGTCACCTCTTGTCCTGGCGCTGCTGGAATGGATTGCCCGGCAGGGGTGAGTTGCCGAAGATGAATCGCGTGCGTGCCCGGAGTCACGGCTTGGAAGATGAGCCCGGCGACCGTATTGCCCGGACTGTTGGCCGCTTGGATCGCGAGGTCGATTTGCCCGGTTGTCGCGCTCGTCGCCACCTGGGCTGCTCCAGACACCACGCGCTGAAACTGGAGCCCGGCGCTGTCGTAGGTCACGCGGGCGATGGATCCGACCAGGTCGTTCAACATGGCTCCCTCGATGTCGAGTCGGAGTTCTTGGCCCATAGTGGCAGAAAGGTCTCCCGGCGCAAGCCTGAGTTGTTTTTCGATGCTTGCCACTTTATCGGGGCTATCTCCGGACCGCAGTGGCGAAGGAACCGGTACGGATTCTCGTGGCGCTGGAATTGTCTTGGCCGCTGGCCTTCCCTGGTCCTGTGAGCCGAGTTGGTCTGAGGGCAACGATGAGAGTGGGGCCATCGCGGGGAGATGTCCCGGTTCTGTCGAGAGCGGTGAGGGTTTAAACGCAGTCGGAACGACTTGCGGTGCAAAGAGAGGAGTCGTAGTGTAGTTCGTTTCTGTGCCGGACCAGAAGGCCTGAGCTTCCAATCCTGGCATATCGAGTTTGCGGATGATGTGCGGCGTGATCGTCAACACAACCTCGGTGGTGATCGTGTTGATTTCCGTTGTTGAAAAGAGTTGTCCGATCAACGGAATGTCGCCCAGGATAGGGACCGACTGACGAGTCTTTTTCTCCTCGTCTTGAATCAGTCCTCCCAGGACGATGGTTTCATCGTCCCGGAGCATGAGGACTGTTTCTGCTGTACGGGTGCCAAATCTGAACTGTTGGATTAAGGGACTAGCCTGCAGCGTCACCTTGTCTCCCAGTCTAGTGACTTCCACTTTGAGCTTGAGTGTGAGCTGGTCGTCGAGATGGATAGTTGGTTCGACGGTGAGCTTCACGCCGGTGTCCTTAAATTCGATGGAGGTTACCGTCGACGTCGTCGGAACGGCTCCGGTCGCGGCCTGACCCGGCAAGACGTTCGTGGTTGAGAGGAGGATCGGTTGCTTGTCTCCGATCTGGATCGTGGCCGGTTTGTTATTCAAGACTCTCAACTTCGGTGCCGCCAACGTCTTGGCGTTGGTATCATTTCGGAAGAAGTCGACCAGTACGCTTCCGGGAATCGTAAAGAGATAGCTCCCGGTTCCAAGGCTCGTCAGTTGTTGAAACGTGAATTGGCTGGTCATGGGAGATGTGGTTGAGACTGTGCCGTCGAAACCGGGGGGGGCGACAGCGGCCCCGGCAACCTTGGCGAAGTTGACTCCATACTTCAGGCTCTTGGCACGATCCACTTCGAGGATTTCCACGTCAAGCAGGACTTCGGGGTCCGGACGGTCCACCGCGTTCAAGGCCCGTTCAGCCAGCTGCAGCTTGGCCGGCTCATCCCGAATGACGAGTGCATTGATCTTCTCGTCCACGTATACCCGTTTGCCATCAATCATCAATCGAACAAGATTCGCGACATCCTTGGCTTTGGCATGTGAGAGATAAAAGGTGCGGATCATGAGGTCCTGGTATTGCGCTTGTTTCGGTTTGGTGTTCGGCAAGATCAGTAGGGTGTTGCGGTTGAGGCGTTGAGCCGTGACGTTATTTGTATTCAGTATGAGGTTGAGGGCTTCATCAAACGACATGTCTTTGATGAACACGGTAACGGGATCGTCGGGGACCTCCTTATCGAAAATTACATTGAGGCCTGCGCTCCGCGCGACCACTTCAAACACTTCTTTCAGTTTCGCATTCTGAAACCGGAGCGTAATCGGTTGGCTTGACGTTCCGATGCTCTTGGCCGCCAGCTGCTGGGCCGTGACCTGCGTGATGCCGGTTAGTGCCTCAGCTAGATCGGGGTCCGTCTCCGCTGCCTGTTCATATGCCGTCAATGCTTCCTCTAGTCGACCAACGCTCTGCAATTTTTTCCCTGCCTGAACTTGGTCGCGCGCAAACTTCAGCCGCATGGCATCTCCAACTGCGGTTTGGTGTATGCGCCGAGACGGATCGAAGCCCAGTGCTATCTTGAATTCGCGGAGCGCTCCGAGGATATTGTTCTCCGACAGAAGTTGTTTCCCCTGGGCGTAGTGTTGGTCTGCAGCTTGCGACTTCGCCTCATCCAGACGACGCTGAATCTCCGCATCGTACGGATCATCCTTGCTGGCTTGTCTGTAGGCCGCCACTGCCTCTTCCCATTTCCCCTCCTGTGCCAGCCGATCAGCCGGCCGCAAGCTCGAGCCAGTGCAACCCGCTGTCGTCGCTGCGAGGAGGAACATGAGAAGAGCGGTTCTTGTATAGCGCTGTGTGCGAGTCATGAGTATTGGGATTGCCTTTTCGGAGCCTTGCGAGCGGTCTTTACAGAGCGTTTACGAGTCGTGCGTTCAACCTGGGACTTACTGGCGTATTAGACGCGTGAATCATCCCTTGCACAATCCCCACAAAGGGCATAATGCCACCCCCTCTAAGGTAGGGGTGAGCGTTCGGGTAACTCTGCGGAGTTGAGGCAGAAATTGGGTGGATTCCTTGCTCCATGAGGGGAATTTCAGGTAAGTCTGGCGCGCGATTATTATGGCTTAGGAGCCTGTCTGAGTAATCTGAAAAACCGTGTGTTGAGAGTTTTATTTACCCCTAATCACAGAAAGATCGTTAATTCTGAACCAATTGTGCGCGTCGAAAATTTTCATCTTTGATTACTCGGGCAGGCTCCTGGAATTTTGAATCCGAACGGGCACTTTTTAGCTGGGCTACTTAATCCTGAGCCCCTTCAGAAACTCATCGAGATTTATTCTGGCTTCGTCGAAGAGGGCATCCTCTGATTGTCCCTGCGAGGCTGTGACGCCGGCGGAGACTTCGTACATATAGATGCCATGCATGAAAATACTGTCCGCTTTATATAAATCGTTTTTTCGCGTGACCAGCTCGCCTCCCTCCATTGTTTGAGAGACCAGCGGACTCCCTTCCTTCTTTAATCCGACTAGGCGTAATTCTTTCCCACGATCTGAGTCTACATAGCGGTTTTCGCGGAACAACTTGCTCGCCTTGGATTCGTCCGATATTTTTTCAACGGTGAATGTGTCGCCGGTATTGTCCACGCGGAGTATGCGATAGGCCGTTCCAGAAGCATCGCTAAAGCGGACGCCATGTTTTTCAGGGCCGACTTGGTGTTCCTCAACTTTGGCGTCGGCTTTGAGGTGAGGGAGGGTGACCCTGTATCCTCCGTCAGGACTCGTATAGGCTTCATGAGTCAGTCGATCCGAAGGAACGTTTGTCCTAACAGAAGCAGAGGGAAGGGCGGCACAGCCGGCCAATGTTGCGAGTAGGAAGAGGTTCAATAGACTGTGTCGGGGTCGAGTCATGCGGGTCGTTGTCATCGTCGGTCTCCAATGCCGGGCAGAATGGCTCAATGTTGAGCGGTGAATGTTAAAAGGGCGAGAAAGAATGTTCAATGGTCAATGTTGAATGATCCGAGCGAGCGACGCTTCACGAATCATTCGGACTAGAACAACGCGAGCTGAGCCTGTGCCCACGCGTTGCCCTGGGCGGCGGCTTTTTCGTACCAACCTCGTGCCATCGTATAGTCCTGCGGCACCCCTCGCCCGTTGGCATAGAGCTGTCCGATCTGAGCCTGCGCCCAGGCATTCCCCTGGACTGCAGATTTTTCGTACCAGCCCCGTGCCGTCGCATAGTCCTGCGGCACCCCTCGCCCGTTGGCATACAATTGCCCAAGGTTGTACTGCGCCTGCGAAACACCTTGGGCTGCCGCTTGCTCCCACCACTGTCGTGCCTTCTTATAATCCTGCGGCACACCCAGCCCGTCGGCAGACAGCTGCCCGAGCTGGTTCTGCGCCCACGCATTGCCACGGGCTGCGGCCCTCTCGTACCATTTCCGTGCCGTCGCATAATCCTGCGGCACGCCCCGCCCGTTGGCATACAGCTGCCCAAGCTGGTTCTGCGCCGATGCATTGCCCTGGGCGCCCAGCCTCATCAGTTGTTGCAGGTCTACGGCTGAGATCATCTCCGCTGGGGAAGCCGGCGCACGCACAGGAGCCTGCGCCAGTTGTCGCTGCATCGCATCAAGGCCATTCAGACGCTCATGTTGGGCTTCTGCCGTCGGCGCATTCCTTGGAGGTGCCTTCCGTTCATCTGTCCGAGTAGAGCTGTTGGAAATACCATCCCGTACATCCACGGCCTGGTGAACATGATCTTCTTCTTCAACTGCGAACGACTCAGCCGTCGGAAGTGTCGCCTGTTCAACCTTCTGAGGAGGTTTGTTGGAAACAATAGTCTTGGATGTTTTCGTAAGCGTGAATACGATGACCACGGTAAATAGTAAGCCTATTCCCACCATGGCCATTCGGGCTCGGGGGAAAGGCGCATTTGCTTGAACCGTTGCGCCGGCACGGTCCCGACGGTGAGTATCCCAGCTCTCATTTTTCTCAGGAGCGGGGCGAATGGGTGCTTGACAGGAAGGGCACGTCACAGGCTCAACAGGCTTCGCACTCCGTCCACCGCAGGCACGTAACCAGTCGTCATACCGTTGTTTCAAGACAGGGTCACTGAGCGTCTCGAAGGCCACATTAATTTTCCCGGACTTCTCCTCGGCCTTCTTCAGAAGCGTGGGCCTATGGTGAAAGCGGTCGGGATGCCAGACTTGCAATAAGAGCCGGTACGATTCCTTGATCTCTTCGGGGGTCGCTGAGTCTTGAATTTCAAGAATGGTGTAGTAGGTCTCCATACTAGATGTTCCAAGTAAATGGCCCTGGGCATCTCCTGCGAGCCCAGTGGAAAAGGAAAAAGATCAAACTTCTATATAATATCCCAGCGCACTAATCAGTGAAAAGCATAGATTGGGTAGCGCCAACAGAGTACTTTTCCTGGCCGATCCGGTCCATCGTTGTGTGAGGGGGGAGTGAGGGGGGGGGGGCGGAATGTTCAATGATTCAGTTGAGTGACGATTTACGAATGACGAAGAAGGCCCGATCCCACGCGCCAAGAAGTGTCGGATGGCAAGACCTGTACTCTTGGCCTGACATCGCCGCGACTTTGTCAGGAAAAGACTCCCGAGCCCTTTCCCTCGATCCTCAGGCTGAGGGCTTGTTCTCGAAGTAGGAGTCGCGACCGCACAATCCAGAATTTCTCCACGCACCACCTTGTGGTTTGAGCGTCCTGCCTCTAGAATGGGCTGCCATGAGCTGGATTGATGGCATATTGGGCCTGACGGAAGATCAGTGGATCACGGTTGGGTTCATGAGTTCCGCGCTGACATGGATTGTGGTGCTGACGGTGTGGTACAGACGGACGAGACCGAAGACGAAGTAGCAGTTGACCGTACCAGCGCATCTCCACAAGGCCGGCCTGTCCATGGTGTCCGTTCACAAACGGATTCCAGGAATCCTTCCCTCCGTCAGCTTCCCCCCATCAACGGAGATCGCACCCCAATGCCGCTAGCACTAGCAGTTTGCGGAAAAACTCGGTTTTTGTCTGTCACGCTGCTGTGACAGTACGTAGGGTGATAGTGCTTGAATAGTCGGCAGGATGCTCAAAAAGGCCGTCCAGCAAGGCCGCAGCAAGTGAAGGGCCGAGGCGTACCCTCTGGGGTACGTTGAGGGTCTGAACGATGTGAGAACGACGCTGGCGGACTTTTTCAGCATCCTGCTAGCCCTCTTTGACCAGTGCGCGTGTGATGTTGGTGCTATCCGGTAGCAGCACATCGGCAAGGGTGCGCCCGCCACGCGCTGCGAGCGGGTCCGAGCCACCTTAACTGAAGAGCCGTTCAAGCAGGGTGTCGCGACTGATCTCGAAGTGTGTCGCAACGTCAGCAAGGATGGCCGACAGGGTTCCAATACGGAGTGGGTATGTTGCGGGATCGTCAGGTGATGCTCGCCATGCTCGTGCGTGGTCAGGCGAAGATGACTGCCGGTTTGGCGGGTGATGGAATAGCCAAGTTTGTGGAGTGCCTGGGCCAGGTCGCTGCCCGAGAGATCGCGGGGAAGCCTCATACTGCGATGACTTCCTCGCGGACATGGTGGAGCCGAACGACCTTGGGAGATTGTCCTTCGTCGAAGTGACAGCGGACGGCATCACGGATTTTCCCGTGAAGCTCGGCGATCGTGTCAGCTTCAGTGAAAATAGAAACGCCGAGCGCCCGTGCGACGAGCCCACCCTCAGGCGCGTCTTCTACCATAAAAATCAGCTCGCTCATGGTCATTTCTCAAAGGTGCAAGAACGGACTCTGTGTCGCTATGGTATTCCGGACGCCACGCAATGTCCAGTCAGGGAGGTTTTGCTAAGAGAGTCGAGTGACGAACCAAAGAGCCGGACTGTTACTCGCCATAAGATGTAGCGTTGCAAGACCCTTACTCTTGGTCCGAAATCGCCGCGACCCTGTCAGGAAAATACTCCCGACCCCTTTGCTGCTCCCCCTGCTTCTAAAAGTCGACTCGCCAGATATGCTTAGCTACCGAAGCGAGGCATTTAGATCGCTGGGAAATTTCCTTTGAAGTCCACGTGGAATATTTGCTCAGTTCGTTGTTGAGAACAAGTGAAGATTTCGAGAATCCCTTTGAAACCTTTTCTGGGAACTCCCCGACTCCTATCCCTTTATTTTTTCCTGACTCTAGAAGGGTCAAATTCCCGATAAGGTCGACATAATCACCGATCTCTTCACCTTGGGGTATAGAGCCCTTCCATCCACTGCCAGGATTCTTGGGCAGTATGTGTTCTAGTGTGACCCGTCCAGTTTGAAGTGCTACTGTTTTCTCGGCGTCTTTTTCAAGATGGGCATTGACCTCTGCAAGGATGTAACGGGCAATTCCCGCTTTCGTGAAACTCTTTCCTGTGAAATCTTCAACGAATCTTCCATCGTCAACGTAGGCAGGTTTCAGAAGACCGAATATGGCTTTGAGGTTTCTAGCTTCTCCTTTACGAATTCCCAGGGCCGTGTCCGTATACACCTTCTCCAAATTGCCAGTTCCCAACGAAGATACGACCGTATACCGAAAGGAAACTACCATGAGCATTCGAAGCAAACGGGTCACTTCATCAGGTTTCTTTGTCTCCATAGCCGCAAGGACCACGGGCCGGTATTGGGTTACTTTAAAAAGGAGTAGGGCTTCCAGGTAGTTTCTTGCTTCAGCAGGGAAATCGCTCCAATAAGTATTCTCAAAATTGAGCAGGGCAGCATAGAATTCAGCAACCTTTCTCAATCGTTCAATAAACTGACGGGCAGCAGTTGCGTTCCTGATCTCTCCTCTAATGCCCCGATAAAGGTCTCTCTCGCGAACAAGTGCTCGTTCCGAAAGCCAATAGTGTCGAAGAAAAGGCGTAAGATTTTCACTTCCCACCAAGATAACTGTATCTGCCCAAGCCCGTTTGAACCTTTCGATGTTGTGACTCCCGGCAAGGGAGAATAGATAGTTTTTCACAAGATCTGCGACGGCTAACTCCAGCCCGCGGTCATTTAATGTTTCAAAAATTACGAAAGCGTCCGACTCATCGCCAACCTCAATCAAGATCACGTTAGTATGATTGGCTACAAAATCTTCAAGTTCAAAAAGTGCTGCCTCGGTATCACCTGATTCCGCAGCCCACGCCTTCACCTTCCCTTGTATTCGCCGAAATGCGCCCTCAAGAAGTTTATTTGACGACGGCCAAGCCTTCTTCTCATTGGAAGAAAAAGATCTTCCTTCTAGAACAAGCTCTCTGAAAACCAGATCGTTCGTTTCATTCAGCGACAGTTTTGCAATTACTTCTCCACTCTTTCTGTCTTCAGATCCCAGAAAATCATGGACGACTCCCAATGCGCGCCGTTCGTGGTTAAGTGATCGCCAAACATCTGCTATTGCGGCGAACATCATGCAAAGTGCCGCAATTCTTTGTTGCCCATCAACGATTTCCTGAGTCTTATTGTCCTTTCCCTGGCTTGTGACGATCGTTCCCAGGAAATACTCTCCCCGGTGGTCGTCAATCGCACTAATCAGATCATCCCAGAGCACATCAACTTCTTCAGACGTCCAGGCAAAGTCTCTTTGATAGACAGGGACTCTATAGGCAAAAGGCTTGCGCAGCATTTCTCCCACAGAGAGAGTGTCACTATGAATCTTGCGCTCTGATTGCGTCATGGCCGTTTCACGCTTAAGGCAAATCGAAGTTCAATATCTTAAGGGGGATCAAGAGGCAGGTCATTGTACTTTTTCATAGCCCCATGGTCCATCCCAATGTACGCATATCCAGCGACCACTCCCTTCTGTCTTCTTCTGTGAGGGCGGGCTAGATGGATTCCCACTGCGCGTGTCCAACGAGGGTCTTCCGAGACCGCGCGTTGCACGAGCACAGGAAGCCATCTAGTCTGCCCTCTGCTCCTCTTGTTTCACGACCTCGCACCAGCCGCCGGGAGTAGGGTAACGGTCTCAATGGCTTCCCTCAGTATTTCAACCATGCGTCTGAGTTCCGGGAGCGACGTGCTGAGTGGGGGCATGAGGACGATGACGTTGCCGATTGGGCGCAGCAAGAGCCCTCGGCGGCGCGCATACATCGTTACTCGATGGCCGACCCGCTCTTCGAGCGGATAGGGCTTCTTCGTCTTCTTATCCTCCACCAACTCGATGGCCACGATGAACCCCTGCTGCCTGATCTCGCCCACATGGGGCAGTTGCCAGAGCGGCTGAAGCAGTCGTGCCATCGTCTTGATCTTCGGTTGCAGTCGCGCGAGTGTCTTCTCTTTCCGGAACACTTCGATGCTGGCCAGAGCCACGGCACATCCAAGCGGATTGCCTGTATAGCTGTGTCCGTGGAAGAACGTTTTAAAGTCTTCATATCTGCCGAGAAAGGCCTGGTAGATTTCGTCGGTGGTGAGCGTCGCGGCCAACGGCATGTAGCCGCCGGTCAACCCTTTGCTGATCGCCATCAAGTCCGGTGTAACCCCTTCATGCTGGCAGGCGAACATCTTGCCGGTGCGGCCGAATCCGGTGGCCACTTCATCGGCAATCAAGAGGACGTTGTACTTGCTGCACAGTTCACGAATCCGTTTCAGATAGCCAGGGGGGGAAGTCAACATTCCCGCTGCAGCTTGCACGAGCGGCTCGATGATGAAGCCGGCCAGTTCGCGATGACGCTCCTTGAGGATCTGTTCAATCGGGTCGAGGCAGGCCATCTGGCAGGAAGGATAGGTCAGACTGAGCGGGCAACGATAGCAATAGGGTGGGTCGGCTTCGGCAGTGGCGAACAGCAGCGACTTGAACCGCCCATGGAAGAGGTCGATGTTACCCACGCTGACGGCGCCGACTGTGTCGCCGTGGTAGGCCAGCTTCAGATGTAGAAACGTGTTTTTCGGACTGGTCTCGGGCCGTCGTAGCTGCCAGTACTGGACCGCCATTTTGAGCGCGATCTCGACCGCCGTCGATCCATCGTCGGAATAAAATACCCGCGTTAGGCCTTTGGGCACAATCCTGATCAAGGCTCGCGCGAGTTGAATTGCTGGTGGATTGGAGAGTCCGAAGAGCGATGAATGCGCGATCTTATCCAGCTGTTGCTTGATCGCACGGTCGAGCGTCGGATGGCGATGACCATGGAGGTTGACCCAGATAGAGGAGGTTCCATCGAGATACTTCTTTCCTTCCGTATCGATCAGGTAGGACCCTTTCCCTCGCTCGATAATGAGCGGCTCCTCCTGTTTCCATTCCTGCATTTGGGTGAAGGGATGCCAGAGGTATCGGTGATCCCAGTCGATCAATTGTTTAGTAGAAGGTAGTCGATCCATAGCAGCTGGGCAAGGGCGTATCCGTCATTCGTAAAATCTGTACAGAGCCTTAACTGATTGACGCATGACGATTGGTGGGTACAAGAAACGTCGATGCGATGCGGAGTATACGGGGGGGCGATTTCTTTGACAACATGGAAGGCAGTAACTATAATGAACCGATTTTATTGGGAAATGAGTTAGGATTTGCAAAGCCTTATACGCAATTTCTCGATTATCGCCCATATCGATCACGGCAAATCAACCCTCGCTGACCGGTTCCTGGAAGCCACGGGCGCAGTCACGGCCCGAGAATCGAAAGACCAGATTCTCGACGCGATGGACTTGGAGCGTGAACGCGGAATCACGATCAAGGCCCATGCGGTCGCGGTCCGGTATAAGGCTAAGGACGGGAAGACGTATGCCTTGCACTTGATCGATACGCCGGGGCACGTCGACTTTACCTATGAAGTCTCGCGCAGTTTAGCGGCCTGTGAGGGCGCGCTCTTGCTCGTCGATGCCACGCAGGGGGTCCAGGCCCAGACGATTGCCAATGTGAATCTGGCGATGGCCAATAACCTGACTATTATCCCTGTAATCAATAAGATCGATTTGGCGAGTGCGGATGTCGAGGGGACGAAGCACTCTATCTCGGAAATCTTGCAGCTTGATGCCAGCGATGCGTTGCCCATCAGCGCAAAAGAGGGAAAGGGTGTGCCGGAGGTATTGGAGGCGATCATTGCGCGGATTCCTCCACCGGCCGGCAATCCCCAAGCGCCGCTCAAGTCACTCATTTTCGATTCCTGGTTCGACAATTATCAAGGTGTGATTGTGCTGACGAGAGTCGTGGATGGAGCCTTGCGGCCTGGGATGAAGATCAAAGTCATGTCGAACGACCGGATGTTCGAAGTGATGGAAGTCGGCCAATTCACTCCGAAACGGACCAAAAAGACCGAGCTGTTGACCGGCGAGGTCGGGTACCTCTGCGCGAATATGCGAGAAGTGGCGGACGTGAAAATCGGCGATACACTCACGGATGCGGTCTCGCCCACGAGCGCGCCCTTCCCTGGGTATAAAGAAGTGAAGCCGCTGGTGTTCTGCGGGCTCTATCCCACCGACACGGGCCGGTACGAAGATTTGCGCGATGCGCTGGTCAAGCTGCGGTTGAACGACTCCTCGTTCGTCTACGAACCCGAGACGTCCCTCGCGTTGGGGTTCGGGTTTCGATGCGGTTTCTTGGGCCTGCTGCACATGGAAATCATTCAGGAGAGGCTTGAGCGGGAATATAACCTGACGCTGCTCACCACCGCGCCGACCGTCGTCTATCGCGTGCTGACTACCAAAGGCGAGGTGTTGGAGGTCAATAACCCGACGCAGCTCCCACCTCCCAGCAGTATCGATTCATTTGAGGAGCCGTTTATTCTGGCGTCGATCATTACTCCAGAACGATACATGGGAGCGATCCTCCAGCTTTGCCAGGAGCGCCGTGGTATCCAACAGGGCATGCAATTTCTCGATCCGACTCGGGTCATGATCAATTATGAATTGCCGCTCAACGAAGTCATTCTCGATTTTTACGATAAGCTCAAGTCGCGCACGCAGGGCTATGCCTCGCTCGATTATGAGCTGCTCGGCTATCGCGAATCCGATCTCGTACGGCTCGATATTCTCTTGAACGGTGAGGCGGTCGATGCCCTGTCGTTTATCACCCACAAAGACCGTTCCATTCAGCGTGGGCGTCTGCTCGCCGAGAAAATGAAGGAACTCATTCCGCGGCAGATGTATGAGATTGCCATTCAGGCGGCGATCGGGAGCAAGATCATTGCGCGCGAGACGATCGGAGCCATGAAGAAGAACGTGCTGGCAAAATGCTACGGCGGCGATATTACGCGGAAACGCAAGCTCCTGGAGAAACAGAAGGAAGGAAAGAAGCGCATGAAATCGGTAGGGAGCGTGGAAGTGCCGCAAGAGGCCTTTCTCGCCATCTTGAAAGTCGGTGAGGAATGAGCGGGGAGACGAAGCGCCCCCCATCGGAGGACCTCAGGCCCGCGGCCCAACAGGGGCGGACGGATGCCGCAGGAGCACCGGTGGCGTTCGCCGAGCCGTCGGCGGTGGCACAGCCAGGCAAGAAGTCGATCTTTCGCGAGTATGGAGAGGCCATTGTTGTGGCGATGCTCCTGGCCTTTGCAATTCGGGTGTTTGTCGTCCAGGCCTTCAAGATTCCCTCCGGCTCGATGATTCCCACGTTGTTGATCGGAGATCATATTCTGGTCAGCAAGCTGTCCTATGGTATTCAATGGCCCAGCCAGTGCAAGTTTTCGGCGGGCTTTCCTCCCATTAATTGCTATGCTTCGCAGGCCCTCATCGAATTCGGCAAGCCGCAGCGGGGAGACATCATCGTGTTCCGGTTTCCCGAAGACGAGGAAAAGGATTTCATCAAACGGATCGTGGGGACTCCAGGCGATACCATTCAACTTCACAATAAAGCGGTGTTAGTGAACGGGGTCGAGCTCAACGATAAATCCTTCACCCAACGGATCGATCCTGGGGTCATTGACGGCACGATCAATCCGCGCGACAATTTCGGGCCGGTGACTGTGCCCGAGGGCTCCTATTTCGTAATGGGCGACAATCGCGACCAAAGTCTGGATAGCCGGTTTTGGGGATTCGTGCGCGAGGAAAAAGTCCGCGGGAAGGCGTTCCGTATCTACTGGTCGTGGAACGGGCAAGGTCAAATGACGGAGTGGGTCAGATGGGATCGATTCGGCAAGGCCATTCAATAGGTAAAGGTAAAGTTACGCGCCAAGCTGCGTCAGGCTCCAAGGCTCAGGGCCAGGGAGCCGCGGCGTCTCCTCATGTGCTTCGGCAGTACATCTCGCGGTTCCCGCAAGCTTCCGTACTGGTCATCGGCGACCTCATCCTCGACCATTATATCTGGGGCCGTGTAAGCCGCATTTCGCCGGAAGCCCCGGTGCCGGTGGTTCATGTCGACTCCGAATCCTTGAGGCTCGGCGGCGCGGCGAACGTCTTCAATAACATCTTGGCCCTGGGGGGAAAAGCCGATCTCTGTGGCGTCATCGGTTCGGATGAAAGCGGCCGGATGTTTCTCAAAGAGTTAGGATCGACACGTTCAGGACGTGGAGGGGTCGTGATCGATCAGGACCGCCCGACCACCAGAAAGTCCCGCGTCATCGCGCATAATCAGCAGATCGTGCGGTACGATGTGGAGCGCCGAGCGGAACTCAAGCCGGCGATGCAACGGCGGATTCTTCGCTACGTGGAATCGCGGTTACGGGAACTGTCCTGTCTCGTGGTATCGGACTATGCCAAGGGGGTAGTGAGTGCCACGCTGATGTCGGAACTTACGCGGCTCGCCTCACTTCGCGGAATACCCATAGTCGTCGATCCGAAAGTTGAACACTTCAGTTACTACAAGGGGGCGACGGTCATCACGCCGAACCATCTTGAAGCGACCCAAGCCGCTGGGGTCCATGGCGATGACGATCAGGCCAACAACGAGGCCGGCGCGATCATACGACAGCGTTTAGGTTGCCGAGCGGTGCTCATTACGCGCGGCGAAAAGGGGATGAGTTTATACGAGGGAGAGGGCGTCTCCTGGCACATTCCCACTCAAGCCCGCCAAGTCTTCGATGTCACCGGTGCGGGCGATACGGTGATCGGGACGTTGGCTCTCGCGCTGTCGACCGGCGCTTCGACGAGAGATGCGGCGACGCTCGCCAACTATGCTGCTGGTATCGTGGTCGGCATGGTCGGCACGGCGACCCTCTCGGCGCAGCAGCTCTCGGAGGCTCTCGGCAATGACTAAGGCCACACCATCCGTCATGGTGGTAATTCCGGCCCGGTACGGGTCGTCGCGCTTTCCGGGAAAACCCCTGGTCATGCTCGGCCGGAAGCCTATGATCCAGCATGTGTACGAACATGTTTCGGCCTGTCGCATGGCGCCGGAGGTTCTGGTTGCCACCGATGACGAGCGGATCAAACAGGCTGTGGAAGGATTTGGCGGGCGCGTGGCGATGGTCGCCGGAGACTATCGGACAGGCACCGATCGAGTCGCCGGAGTGGCTCGCATGTTCGACAGGGACTATTTTGTGAATCTGCAAGGAGATGAGATCCCCCTGCAGCCTGATTTGTTGACGGATCTCATCGAGCCGTTTATCAAGAGCGGCATAGGAATGGGCACATTGAAACGCGCGATCGATTCGACGGAAGATGTCCACAATCCCTCGGTGGTGAAAGTGGTCACGGACCATCTTGGCAACGCGCTGTATTTCTCACGCGCGCCGATCCCATTGGTGCGGGATGACGCCGCTCGCCGAACGGTCGAAGGGCTGCATTACATTCATCTCGGTCTGTATATGTATCGGCGTGACACCCTGTTGAAGCTGGCATCCCTTCCCACCGGACGGCTGGAGGATGCGGAAAAACTCGAGCAGTTGCGCGCGCTGGAGCATGGTATTCCGATCAGAGTCTGGGAAACCGAACATGCCTCTTTGCGGGTGGATACGCCGGAAGATGTCGAGTCGGCGGCAGAGAAGCTCCAACAGTGTGAGGTCATCAAGCAGGAGTTGGGCACGCTGAAGGCAGCCCCTTCCAGGTAAGGGTGGCATGCGTGTCAGAATTATACGATCCGACAAGATGGGGGCTACGATGAGCAAGTTTATTTTTGTCACAGGTGGAGTCGTCTCTTCCTTGGGGAAAGGGCTCGCCTCGGCCTCGATCGGCAACCTGCTGGAGAGTCGAGGGTTGAAGATCACGTTCCTCAAACTCGATCCCTACATCAACGTCGATCCCGGCACGATGAATCCCTATCAACATGGGGAAGTCTACGTGACGGACGACGGCGCGGAAACAGATCTGGACCTCGGCCACTATGAACGGTACACGTCCCTGACCCTCACCAAAGAGAACAACTACACGACCGGCAGGATCTACCATTCGGTCATCACGAAAGAGCGTCACGGCGACTACCTCGGCGGAACGGTGCAGGTGGTGCCCCATGTCACCGACGAGATCAAACAGTGCATCATGCGCATCTCCCAGGGAATGGACGTGACGATCGTGGAGATTGGAGGCACGGTCGGCGACATCGAGAGCCTGCCCTTTCTCGAAGCGATTCGCCAGATGCCGTACGACGTCGGACGTGAGAATGTGCTCTATGTCCACCTGACACTGGTGCCGTACATCGGCACAGCCGGTGAGCTGAAGACCAAACCGACGCAGCACTCTGTCAATAAGCTCCGGGAGATCGGTATTCAGCCGCATATTCTCCTCTGCCGGACCGATCGGTATCTGCCGCCGGAACTCAAGGGCAAGATCGCGATGTTCTGCAACGTCGAGAAAGACGCGGTGATCACGGCCAAGGACGTCGATACGATTTATGAAGTGCCGATCGTGTTCCGGAAGGAAGGGCTGGACGAGTTGATCGTGCGCCTGCTCCAACTCAAGACTGGTCCGCCAAATCTGCGCGAATGGGATGCGATGGTCCAGAAGATCAAGTATCCCAAGCATGAAGTCTCAGTCGCTCTGGTCGGCAAGTACGCGGGATTGAAGGAATGCTACAAGAGTCTTTCAGAATCGCTCGTCCATGGCGGCATCGACCATGAAACGCGAGTGAATGTCCAGTGGATCGAATCGGAGGAGATTGAACGGCAAGGGACCGAGCGTATCCTGCGTGAGGTCGATGGCATTTTGGTGCCCGGAGGATTCGGCTCGCGCGGCATCGAAGGAAAGATTGCCGCGATTCGCTACGCCAGAGAACACCAGATTCCGTTCCTCGGTTTGTGTCTGGGCATGCAGTGCGCGACGATCGAGTTTGCGCGCAACGTCGCCGGGCTGGCCGGCGCAAACAGCGCCGAATTTGACGAAGCTTCCCCCTATCCCGTCATTCATTTAATGTCGGATCAGCAGTCCGTCAGCGACAAGGGCGGGACGATGCGGCTTGGGTCCTATGTCTGTATGCTCGGGGAGGGAACCCTGGCCCAAAAGATGTACGGGGTGAGCGAAGTGCGTGAGCGCCATCGGCATCGGTACGAATTCAACAACGCGTACCGCGAGCAATTACTCGCCAAGGGATTCGTGCTGAGCGGGCTTTCACCGGACGGCCGGCTTGTCGAGATCATCGAATTGAAGAACCATCCCTGGTTCCTCGCGACGCAGTTCCATCCGGAATATAATTCGCGGCCACACCGTCCGCATCCGTTGTTTAGTGGTTTCGTTGGTGCGGCGTTGCGCCGCAAATGCGGCCACTGAGAGCAGGGAAAGGCTGAGGTTGAGGTTCAGGTTGAAAAATAAAATGCTCTCCGCTTGACCTTAGCCTAAACCTCAGCCTTCATTAAACTATGGCACATGAAGTCGAGATAGGAAACTTCAAAGTCGGTGCGGGGAACCGGCCGTTTCTGATCGCCGGGCCCTGTGTCATCGAGAGTGAACAGCTTGTGCTGGAGACGGCGGCGCGCATCGCTGAGATTGCCAAGTCTCTGGGCATGACCTATATCTTCAAATCGTCCTTCGATAAAGCGAACCGGACCTCCATCACGTCGTATCGCGGACCGGGTCTCGAAAAAGGCCTGGCGGTGCTGAAGAAGGTCAAGGATCAGCTGGGCCTTCCTGTCTTGACGGACGTCCACACCGAAGAACAGGCGACCGAGGCAGGAAAGATCGTGGACGTGCTTCAGATTCCCGCGTTCCTCTGCCGGCAGACCGACTTGCTCATTGCAGCGGCGAAGACCGGCAAAGTTGTAAACGTGAAGAAGGGCCAGTTTCTCTCCCCGCAAGAAATGGGCAACGCGGTGAAAAAAGTGGAGGAGGCCGGAAACAGGCGGATCGTCCTGACCGAACGGGGATCGTCGTTTGGCTACAACAATCTCGTCGTCGATATGCGGTCCTTTCCGGTCCTTCGGAGCTTCGGCTATCCGGTGGTCTTCGACGCCACGCATAGTGTGCAGTTGCCGGGCGGCGGGGGAACCAAATCCAGCGGCCAGCGTGAATTCGTCGAACCATTGGCCTGCGCGGCAGCCGGCGCCGGAGTCGATGGTTTCTTCATGGAAGTCCATCCCAATCCCGACGAGGCCTTATCGGACGGACCCAATATGGTGCCGCTCCATCAGCTTAAAGCTTTGCTAGAACGGGTCATGCGAATATGCGACGCGTCACAACCTCGAAAGTAACTAAGCAGAAGGGCGATCGAGCGGCTTCGCCGAAAGGCGGATCCAGCCTTGAGGTAGGCCGGCGTGTGCTGGGTATCGAGGCTCGTGCCGTCCAGGCCCTCATTCAACGGCTCAATGGTGGTTTTTCGGAGGCGGTGGACCTGCTCTATCACTGCAAAGGTAAAGTCGTGGTCTCGGGCATGGGCAAATCCGGTTTGATCGGGCAGAAGATCGCCGCCACGATGGCGAGCACCGGGACGCCGTCGTTCTTTCTCCATCCAGCCGAAGGGCTCCACGGCGACCTCGGCATGTTGGCGCGCCGTGATGTCCTCATCGCGATTTCGAACAGCGGAGAGACGCAGGAAATCTTGCAGCTGTTGCCCTTTATGGAGCGCATGGGCATTCCTGTGATGGCCATCGTCGGACGGATGGGTTCGACGCTGGCCAAGAACAGCGCCGTTGCGTTGGATGTGTCAGTCGCAGAAGAGGCCTGTCCCATGGGACTTGCACCGACGGCGAGCACGACGGCGACACTTGCCATGGGCGACGCCTTGGCCGTGGCCTTGCTCGAGAAGCGCGGGTTTAAGGAACAGGATTTTGCACAATTCCATCCTGGCGGGACGCTCGGACGCCGGTTACTGGTGAAAGTGCGGGACGTCATGCACAGGGGGCAGGAGTTGCCTCAAGTGCAGGAGACGGTCTTAGGCTCGGTGGCTATTCTCGAAATGTCGGCGAAAAAACTCGGTATGACCACAGTGGTCGATCGAGCCGGCGCACTCTTGGGGGTGATTACCGACGGCGACTTGCGGCGATTTCTCCAAGAGGGTGGGGATTTCTCTAAGGTCAGCGCCGGGTTGTTGGCCTCGCGCCGGCCCAAGTTGATCGGGCCGGATGAGCTGGCAGCCAAGGCGGTCGAAATGATGGAGCGCTATGCCATTACCACGCTCGTCGTCGCGGACAACGCCAAGCGAATTGTCGGGATCGTGCATCTGCATGATCTGCTCAAACATGGCATCGTCTAAGACAGAATGCTGAAAAAGGGAGCGGGGTAGCTGGGACGATCCCTGTGCTCGCGCAACGCGCGGCCTCCGAAGGCCCTCGTTGGACGCGCGCAGTTGGGATCATCCCAGCCACCCCTTAGTAAGTGATAGATCGCTGCGGCCTTGCTGGGCCAACATTTTGAGCATTCTGTGGGATTGTTCATCTGTCCTGTGCCACAATAGCTTTTTCGAGACCGGATACGGAGTGGGTCACTGATGAATCGCGTACTAGCCGCATGGAGATCGGTCGGGCAGGAATCGCTCAACCTGCCGAACCTCATTACCCTCACGCGTATCCTCTTGATCCCTGTCTTTGTATTGCTGTTTGTCACGCCAACCCCGGATCGATCCCTCACTGCAGCGATCGTGTTTGTTGTCGCAGCGGTCACCGATTTGTTGGATGGCTATCTGGCTCGCCGTAATGGCCAAGTGACCACACTCGGGAAGCTTCTCGATCCCATCGCCGATAAGTTGTTGGTCCTCTCCGCCTTGATTCTCTTGGTTAACGTCGATCGTGTGAGCGCACTGGTTGCGATATTGATCATCGCGCGTGAAGTTGCGGTCACGGGTATTCGCGCCATTGCCGCAGGCGAAGGCATGGTGATGGCAGCTGAGACGACGGGCAAGTACAAGATGGCGCTACAAGTAGTAGCGATTGTGCTGTTGATCCTCGAGGACACGTTCTTGTCCGATCTCGGCAATCTGCATCTTGCCGGTATCGTCACGCTCTATCTCTCGCTGGTGCTCGGCTATATCTCAGGCGGTCAGTATGTGTGGAGCTTCTGGAGGCAAGTTGTGGCCAAGGGACTATAGCTCGTTTCTCTGGTCTGTCTCGTTTATCTGGTTTATTTAGTTTGTCTGGTTCGCCGATCGGACAAACGAATAGAACAAAACAAACCAAAGAAACCAGAAAAACCAGATGAACCAGATAGACCGAGTTTGTTCGGTGTGTGCACCTCCCATCACGAATTCCCTGATCCATGAACGAAGAACTCCTCTGGGTGTCGATGACGGTGCTCGGCTATCTGCTGGGGGCCATTCCCTTCGGCATTGTGGTGTCGAAGGCGATGGGATTGCCCGATCCGCGAACTGTCGGGAGCAAGAACGTCGGTTTTACCAACGTTCTGCGCGTGTCCGGCAAGAAAGCGGGCGTCCTCACGCTTCTTGGCGACCTGGGCAAAGGGTGGGTGCTTGGCTGGGTTGCGATGCAGTGGCTCACCGTTGAATCCTACATTATGGTCGTCGCGCTCGCGCCGATCCTCGGGCACCTCTTCTCGCCGTTTTTAGGTTTCAAAGGAGGGAAGGGTGTGGCGACGGCCGTGGGCGTGGTGCTGGGTTTATCTCCCTCCATCGGACTCCTCTTGTTGTCGATCTGGTTGGGGGCTGTCGCGATCTGGCGCTATTCATCCGGTGGGGCGCTGGCAGCTTTTGCATGCTTTCCGATCGTGGCGGTCGTGAACGAACAGAGACAGGAGTTTTTTATCTTTTCGCTGATCGTCAGCACGCTGATCTGGTTCAAGCACAAGGATAATATCGTCCGGCTGTGGAAGGGGACAGAGAGTAAAATAGGGCAAAAGAAACAGGGATAGGGAGAGAGGGAGTGGTGAGACGTCTTTCTTGCTCGCGAAACGCGCACGATAAAACAGTGCTCGTTCGACGCGCGCAGTGAACGACGACCTCGCCACTCCCTCTTTTACTTTGAAGGGAGGAAGGTAGACAGGCCAAATAGACCAGATAAACGAGAGAGACCAGACCAACTAGCAGGCTGTTGACACCGTCCGCCGGCGACGTTCTCGCGATGCGTAGAGGCTCAACATGCGGCAGTGAATATGCTTTTTGCCTCTACGCTTGCTGCGGCCTTGCTGGACGGCCCTTCTGAGCAGTCAGCGAATGATTTTGAAAGAGTCTGTGAGTAGCCGGACTCCACGTTTCCGTTATGCTCAAGTCGCTTGTCAATAGCCTGTTAGTTCTATACGAGCAGCAAGCCGGCGATGCGAATCTTTTTCCAGGAGGTCGTATCGAGGAAGATTTCAAACTCCTTTACGGTACCTGGAAATGTGGTTTTCGTTTCCCGGAGCAGGGGGTAGGGGCGAGATGGGTTGTTGTGAGGTGTGGATTCTCGAATCAGATCGTCAAGCCACAGAGCCTGTTGGTTAGAGACGGTGACGGCTTGGTCGTTGGTACGCCCAGGCAGAATGAGTCGCGTTCTTCTTCCGACAGATTCACGGACTGGTTGCCCGCCGAGCCATACGAACCGCCGTTCTGCCCGTGGGTCATCCTCAACAATCCTTTCCTTGAGAAGACGGCGTACCCATGTGGAGGAGACACGTGGCCTTGGCACGGAATGGTCGAACCACTGGCGGATATCGAGTGTGAGGCCGCGTCTTTCCAAATAATTCAGCATTGACCGGCGTAAACCTTCGCCGAGCCACTCCGGTGTGTTGCCACGTTGATCCTCATGTAGAAAGTCATTCTCCGCGAAACCCTGAAATTCAGGTCCCAGGATGCGCAATCCATGGGCAGCCGGCTTGAGCCCGATCGGGCTATGGGCTGTGGCAGTGAAACGATGCCAGAAAGCGGATTGAATCAGGTCTGCCACGAACAATTGCCGCACCCGTTCAAGGGAGTCCACCGTTTCTTGCACTGTCTCAGAGGGACACCCGTACATGAGATAGGCATGAATGAGAATGCCTGCGTCTTTGAAGGCTACTGCCACAAGCGCAGTCTGATCGACGGTAATCCCTTTCTTAATCTTCTCCAGCAGACGATCCGATGCCGCTTCGAGTCCTGCCGTCACGGCGATGCAGCCGGAGGCTGCCAAGAGGCGGCAGAGGTCCGGCGAGAAGGCTTCTTCAAAGCGGATATTCCCCCACCATGAAATGGTGATGCCTCGTTCCAATAGCGCCAAGGCGAGCGACTTTAAGGCAGCGGGAGGCGCAGCCTCATCGACAAAGTGGAATCCTCGACAGCCTGTCTCGGCGATCAGTTGCTCGATCTGTTTGATGAGCCGATCGGTCGGCGTCATTTCATAGCGGCTGATGTAGTTGAGTCCGACATCGCAGAATGTGCATTGCTTCCAATAACAGCCATGGGCGACTGTGAGTTTATTCCAATGGCCTTCCGACCAGAGACGATGCATCGGGTTCGTGCTGTCTAAGATCGTGAGATAGCGATTCAAGGTGAGGCCGCTATAGGTCGGACAACCGACCTCATCCATGCTGAAGTCCCGATCAGATGTATCATTCGCAAAGACCACTCGATCCTTGTCGCGACAGAACGTCCGACAGAGCCGTGTGCGCGGTCTAGCGCCTGCCAGATGTTCAATCAACGAAAGCAGTGGCCGCTCCCCATCGTCGAGGGTGACGTAATCGACGTAGTCGAATACGCGGGGGTCCGACAGACGGCGAAGCTCTGTGTTGGCATACCCGCCGCCCAGGGCAATGGTGATGTCGGGTCGTTGGCTCTTGATCGAGTGGGCCATACGAAACGCACCATAGAGGTTTCCCGGAAAGGGAACAGTCAGGCAGACTAGCGTAGGGTTAACGCGCTCAAGATGCTCCCACATGGATTCGAGCATGAATTGATCCGTCAGTGTCGGAGAGCCGGCGACCGCCTCGATGATGGTCTCAAACGACGAAGCTGATCGAGCGATGTGTTCGGCATAGCGGCTTAGGGCAAAATGGGGAGAGACGGTCGCTTGAGTCAGATCGGCCAGGTCTTCGAGATACAAGGTGGCGAACCGTTTCGCACGATCCTGTTCTGGTAAGGCACGAAATGAGGTCGTATGTTCTCTCTGGCCGGCAAACCGAGGGCCTTGGGGAAGAAACCCTGGACGGGCGAGGAGCAGAGCTAAGGAGGGATTGCGTCCCTGGAGGAATTCAATGACAGGGCCGATGGCGTTCAGATAGGCCGGCTCGATCGCCAGCATCTGCCTGGCTTCACCGGGTAATTCATTTTCGCGCGCTCTCACCTGCGCAAACAGGGTCTGGAGCCCCGATCGACAAAAGAGCCGAAGCACCATCTCAATGCCGAGATCGGCTTGAAATGCCTCAATCCCACGACCACGGAGAAACCCTGTGAGATAGGCAGTGGAGGGGTAGGGAGTATTCAACTGAGTGAGCGGAGGGGTGAGGAGCAAGACGGAGGGCGTCGGCATGCGCTCACATACCACATCTCTTTGAACGAATGCCAGGTTCGCGGGTTATGACAATAGTCGTGGCTGACGATTGGAATTTTTATTGCTCCATGCGCTATTGTATGACGAGAATTTTGGTGATCCTAGAGCATGACGGCTCCCTACACTCTCTACAGCGACTTCAACTGTCCATTCTGTTATGCGATGCACGAACGGTTGCACGACATGGATTTGCTCACTCTCTGTGAGTGGCGGGGTGTGCAGCATGCGTCGCATTTGCCTCGTCCAATGAAACCCTGGCAGGGTTCGTTGGGCGCTGAACTGCGTCATGAAGTGGCGGTCGTCCAGCGGCTGGCGCCAGGGCTGCCCATTGTGCTCCCTCCTGGTAAACCCAACACGAGACCGGCGATCGAACAAGCGGTGGCGCTCCTGCGGCACGATCCATCGCATATGATGACGTTTGTGTGTGAGACCTATCGGGCCTTCTGGTGTGAAGGCAAGGATATCTCCGATACGGAGGTGCTCAGGCAGCTGGTCGAACAGGTAGGAGGCTCACCAGAGAGTGTGGGGACAATCAATGGCGAGGATCGACGGGTGGCTCAAGAATGGGAAGCAGCCTGGCACGTCACGGGCCAGGCCGGGGTTCCCCTCATTGTCTCGCCGGATCATTATCTCCTTGTCGGCTGCGCACCGCTAGAAGATGTCCGGCGGTTTTTTGCTCGATAGAATTAGGCTACGTCCAGATTCATCACAAAGCTTTGCAATTCTCGCCGATGTTCCTCTTCGGTGTTCTTCAGATTTTCGATTTCCTTACGCAGTTTCTCCAGCTCAGTTTCCTGCTGGTCCAACTTCTTGACGTAGCGATTATAGAGATCGGAGTTCTGCTGGAGCCGCTGCATGTTCTCGCGGATGCGAGCATGCTCCGCCGTGATCTCGGTAGTGCGTTGGTCTAGGCGAGTCCGTTGGGTGCGTGCGTCGTCCAGCTTGCTGCGCAATTGCACCACACGTTGCAACGCCTCTTTCACTTTTTGGCTGACTTCCTTCGCTTGCTGGTAATAGACGATCTGGTCGATGCCGCCCTCCATTAAGAGGATCGACTCCTGAAGGGGGAGCGTTTCTTTGATGCGGAGCGTCGCGCTTTTCCCTGGATCGACGGAGACGCTAAAGCGGTACAGGTCACGTGTCCGCTCTGTTGGTTCTTTTGGTTCGGCAAGTTTCCAGTCTGCACGATAGGGCTGCTCGATCAGTACGGTTTTGGCCTTGGCATCGCGGTTCTTTACGAGATAGGTCCGGTCTTCGACCAAACGGCGTGAGATGAGCATCGTCCCTTTCTTCAGCGAGACGGTCGCAAGCTCTTGTGTGCCGCCTTCGAGTTTCGGCTCCACTTCGGTCTTGAGATCGAGGGCATAGCTGATCAGCCGGTCTTGTCCGGGAGGAAGATCCTCGATGCGCGCATCGCCCGCATAGGTCCCGCTGTCGAAGAGCGTGATGGGGCCTTGCATCAAATGCAGGGCCGATGTGTTTTTCAGCCGATACCCGTTCAGCGGATGTTTCGCATTGACGTTCTGATTGTAGAGCGACACTTTCTGGCCTTGGAGCGTTTGGCCGATGATGGGCAGCAGTGCGCTCATGTGCTTGGCGAGGGTGACGGGCTGATCGATACGATATTCGAATAGCTCGCCCTTGTCTTCAGCCATTGCCATGGGGGCGACGCCTTCTTCCAAGCTTCCCATCTCCATTTCGGCAGCGACGGATGCTGCTGCCGGGGCATTGGCCCGGCCACCGGCAAAACCTTGGGCCAGCTTGCCGAGCAAGCGTTCTTTCTTCATGTCGCTTCGGGCAGCAGGTGGGGAGGCTATCGACTTGAGTTCATCCAAGGCATCGCCGTACGTCTGGGGTTTTAGATTGGCATAGAGTTCAGGTTGGACAACTGGACGTGGGTTGTAGAGCGGTTGATACAGATCCATCGTGAAGGAAATAGGCCGTCCAGAGACCAGCGAGAGTTTCACCTTGCGCCAGTCCTGTGAAGCCTGATTCTCCACAATGGCCCAGCCTTGCAGATAGGGCGCCTTGTCCTCGTCCAAGACGAGTCGATAGGTGGTCTTCCAGACCGGCGTTTCCGTCAGATACGCGACACGGGCTTGGCGACTCCCGGTGCCGTCGAAGGTAATCGAGACCGTCTTTTTCTGGGCATCGTGATTCGCCGCGAGTGCGGCTAACGCCTGGTGCAGTTCAGCATTCAACGTGGGATTGCTCAATTTGATGCGCTGCACGTTCGCCAGCGAGAGTGAGCGGAACCCTTCTTCCGTCAGGAGCGTGACATATTCCTGTTCGATGACGCGGTGCTGCGCGCCCTCGCCGATGGATTCCGTTTTCTTCTCCACGCCCAGCAACGTGCCGACGATGGGATTAGGCGCGGTGACTTCGACCGGTTCCCCACGGACTTGAGTCAGAATTTGCCCCAGCGTCGGGTTGCCGTTCAGGTTGATACCGAAGCTGCCGAGCGTTTTCGTTACGGGATCGCGCGAACCGTAGGTGACAGTCGAGATTCTACCTCCAGCAAAATCTTGCACGACCAGACTTTTCAGAATGTCGTTGATCTGGGAAACGTTGAAGCGGAGATCGAGTTGCGTGTGATTGTTGAGGGACCCATCATGTTGAAAATACCCGACGCCGCTGGAATAGAGCACGATCTTGGAGAGGGGGAGCGCCGCTCCTTCCTCTGCCAGAACAGGCCAGGGGAACAGCAGGAATGAAACGAGGATCAACCGACTTGCGAGGGCGTGACCAGAGTGAAGCGACCGTGCAAACATAGTAGCCTCCATCGTAGGGTGTGGCACCAGGCCGGAACGGCCAGGGTGATATGACCTATCTCTGTCATGTCGTCACGGAGTGGATCCTTTCAGCCTTGGGCTGGAATTGTCCGAGTCGTCTGACTCATGGTACGGTTCACATTATTTGTAGGGGAGGTGAGGGATGCCAAATCCGTCGGCTGTGACCATCGATAAAATCTTGCAAGATTGCCGCACGATAGCCGTGGTGGGATTGTCGTCGAATCCAGCGCGGCCGTCTTATCGCGTGGCGGCCTATATGCAGAGTCAAGGCCATCGAGTCATTCCGGTGAATCCGAACGAGACGAATGTTCGTGGTGAGCCGGCCTATCCATCACTCGCCGCCGTACCTGGCACAATCGATCTCGTGGATATCTTCAGAAAGTCTGAAGATGTGTTTCCTATTGTTGAAGAAGCTCTTGCTCGTGGCGCCAAAGCTATCTGGATGCAAGAAGGGGTCATGAACGAACAGGCAGCCGTTCGTGCTAGAGAATCCGGCCTGCTTGTCGTGATGGATCGCTGTTGGATCAAAGAACATACCGCTCGGTCACAGCGTGGCTGACCAGGCCCCACGTCTCTCCCCAGAGTCTTCTTCTTCCGATCCGCAACGTGAAGCCATGGTGGCGACGGCCGAACTATTAGCCAAGGCGTTGGATACGACCGTCAAAATTCCTGGCACACCCTTCTATTTTGGGCTCGATCCGTTGCTCGGACTGATCCCAGGAATTGGTGACATGCTGTCCAATCTCATAGGGACAGTCATATTGATATTGGCCGCGCGGCTGCAAGTGCCGCAGATCGTTATCACACGGATGAGTCTGAACCTCCTTATCAATGGGGCGGTCGGCGCCATCCCCATTGTCGGCGATCTGTTCTCTATTTGGTTCCGGAGTCACGCGAGAAATGCAGAGCTACTGCGGCGGGCTGCGGCTCAACCCTACCGAGAAACGCAGCAGGCCAGGCTGTATGTGGTCGGCATGATCGGCGGGACCGTCGTGCTTCTGCTGCTTGCCATTGCAGCGGTTCTGTGGATCGTCGTGAAGATTTGGACCGCAATCGCCCTGTAAATTGGATGGTCAGCCCTATATAGGCGAATCGAGTGAGTCTCAGTTGAAGTGTACGATACCTTGCCTGCAGTACTTACCCGAGTCCAATGCCTAGCCCACATTATTCATGACAGTTCGTCGTCCCCCACCCATCCCTCCCCCATAGTATGGGGGAGGGCAAGGGAGGGGGACCGAGACGGGCACGCGGAGCCGCTTGGCCCCGAGGCGTACTTGAACAGTACGTCGAGGGGACGAGCGGCGAGCCTGCCCGCCAAAGGCTCGTCGTAGCAGCGAATCCTCGATTGCAGCAGAAGTGCTCATGAATAATGTGGGCTAGATGCCGGGTATGCGGAGCAGGCGAGGCAGGCGAATGTGTGAGTGTAAGACCCCCTTTAGTTTGCGCGCCGCTTCAGTTGCCAATATCAAGACCTCTTTATGGTGTCCGCACCGTCTTGGCGGAATCGTCGCGCTTCGCGGGAACAGCCTTGTCAAGGGCCTGGGTTCTCCTCCCCTCCGTGCCGTCGCTGCCGCGCACCACGCGGTCGATGATAAAAAGGGGACGGTTGCGGGACTGTTCATACATGCGGCCAAGGTATTCGCCGATGATGCCCAGCACAAATAGCTGGACGCTTCCGAGGAAGGTCACGGTGATGATCAAGCTGGTCCAGCCTTGCGGCGTCTGGCCGACGAGCAGCCAGGAGTAGAGTGCATAGGCTGTGAGCAGCAGGCCGAACATTGCCGTGATCGCACCGAAAAAACTTGCGACAGCCAGCGGACGGATCGACGAGGAAACGATGCCGTCGATGGCGAGCTTGAGCAGTTTGTGGAAAGGATATTTCGTTTCGCCCGCGAAGCGTTTGTCACGGTCGTAGAGCAGCGGTTCCTGGCGGAAGCCGACCCAACTGATCATGCCGCGAAGGAAGCGATGCCGTTCCGGCATCGCGAGAATCATATCCAGCACGCGACGGCTGATGAGGCGGAAATCGCCGGTGTCGAGCGGGATGTTCGTTTCGGCAAGACGGCCGAGAAGACGATAGAACGCGGCGCAGGCCCAGCGTTTCAACGTCGCGTCGCCCGGCCGGCTGCGGCGTTGCGCGTAAACCACCTCCACGCCGGTGTCCATGAGCTTCATCAAGTCCGGCAGTAACTCCGGCGGGTCTTGCAGGTCGGCGTCCATGATGAGGACGCGCTGGCCGCGACAGACGTGGAGGCCGGCGCTGAGCGCGAGTTGATGGCCGTGATTGCGGGAGAGGTTGACGAGAACGAGGCTCGGGTCGCTCGCGGCCAACCGCAGCATGTCATCGAACGTGGCGTCTTTCGAACCGTCGTTGACCATCACGATTTCGTAGGAGCAACTCTGCGCTTCGCAAACCGCCTTCACGCGCCGGTGCGTTTCGTCGATGACTTCGTGCTCATTGTAGCAAGGGAGCAGGACGGAGAGCTGCGGCGCGTCGGCCGGCGAACTGGCCGGCGGCGTTGTGGGAAGGTAAGGGTAGTAGCCGGTCATAAGGTCAACGCGCCGCCGGGACGGTGGAACGGGGCACGTGCCCCAGCGCCGATTCGGACTCCGGGCGGCTCCACACGCGCCAGCCCAGCAACGCCACAAACGCCAGCGTCATCAGCGGATGCCACCACAGCGCGAAGGAATTGCCGTAAACCTTGCGCAGTAATTCCGGCAACACCGCCATCGTTACCGCCATGAACACCAGCGCCCAGCCAAGGCCCTTCGGCTCCTCGAACTTCAGGTGAAACGCCGCGAGCGCCGCCAGCACCGGCGCGAGGATGACGTAGCTGTTCACTTCATTCATCGGGTTGAACAACATCAGATACACCGTGGTCAGCGCGAGGAGAAAAACGCCCTTCAACGGTTCAGCCAGCCGCCGCGCGCCCAACAACCACAACCCGAGCGTCGCGCCGCCGGCGAGCACGCGCAGGAGTTGCGAGGCGCGGTCGGACAGGTCGAGCCCGAGCGTGCGGAGGAGGCCGTTGATGTCGGCGAAGCGATGCTCGGTCACTGCCGAACAGGCGCGCAGGTTTTCTACAAGCGCCGCGTGTTGCGACCAGACGTAGTGCGAATTGCCGAACAGAAACGGAAACGCCGCAAAAATCACGCACCCCATCGCCGCGCGCCAGATCATCGGCCGGTAAACCGCCGGCGCCAGCAGCAGCAACACGAGTCCCAGCGGCTTGATCGCCAGCGCGGCGAAAATGGCCGGCGTCGCCAGCCACCAACGCTGTTGCATCAGGAAAACAACGGCGTGCGTAGTGAGCGCGGCAAACAGCGCATTGGCCTGGCCCCCGCGGGTTGGGTCCAGACAGGGCA
>OBEQ012258671.1_pt1 | contig 58673 bp, 47 predicted proteins | sample 1670901 | NCBI WGS metagenome assembly OBEQ01 (sample SAMEA104232315, study PRJEB22302) | groundwater metagenome | biome: forest; feature: aquifer; material: groundwater | place: USA | collected 2011-08-07 | depth 5.4 m
ACGACGAGGCTTCGTACTTCTTCCAAACCGAGTTCATGGAACTTTGGGACATCGAGGACCCGAAGGAAGAGGGCCTGCTGTCCGGCTGGGAGCACTACGAAGGTCAGCGCCCGCGCGCCTTCCGGCACCCCGAAACCGGCGTCATGGAGAAGCAGTTCGACTTCGTGATCCCGCTCGTCCCTCGCGCGGCGCTGAAGGAAGAATACATCAAGATCTATCAGCAGATGATCCAAAACGGCGACCGCCCGCGCGTGCTGATGCTCGGCATGTACCAGCGCGGCATCCCCGAGGCGGTCAAGAAAGGCACGATCAAGAACTTGCATTCCTTCCTGGCCGGCTTCCTGCTTGACGGGCACCACAAAGTCGCGGCCTACCGGCGCGCGGGCGTGCCCGCGAAGTTCCTGGTCATCCTGGCCCCCAAGGCCAGCAAGTACCACCTGCTCAAGGACGAGGGCCCCGCCGCGAAAGCGCAGGCCCGGTTCGAGGAGCGCCTGTCCACGCTTAAGCCGTCCTAAGCGCCGTTGTTAGGAGGGCCTTGACGCGACGCGGTCTGCGGCTATACTATCGGCGACCGGAAATGAGCTAGGTCTTTAGGCCTATAAATGAGTAGGCCCTGGGCCCCTGACGGGTTAGGCCTTTCAGGGATATGCTGAAGTCAATGAGGATCCCGAGCCGATTCGCCCCCCTCCTCGCCGCGTGCGCGTTCGCGCTCGCCGCTTCCTTATCGGCCGTGGCCGGCGAGACCAAGCCCGTCGCGGTGACGCCGGTCGCGCAGGTGACGGCGACGCCGATCAGCGGCAATCTCTCCACCCCGCAGGGCGAGAGCATGGCGCTGCAGCTGGCCGAGCTGGAAAAGGATCTGATTCGCCACTTGAAAGGCGAGCAGCCTTCGTCTTTCGAGGCGCTCGATAAGCGGCGCAAAGACCTCAAGGCCCGCATCGACGCCGCGGGGCTCGTGCCGGCCGACAAGAAGACCCTCGATGAGCGCTTGGGCCGTTCGGCGAGCGTCATCATGCGCAGCCTGCGCCTGAGCGGGGGCGCTTCCGCGCTCGACCCCGAGCTCGCGAAGGCCGTCGCCAGCGCCTTCACCGTCCCCAACCCGGCCGCGGCCAAGGATCCGCTGTACCAGATCGACGCGCTGCTCGGCGAGCTCGACCGGGCCGCCGCCAACCCGGCCGATGCCGAGAAGATTTTCGACAACCTCAACCGCAAGTACGGAGCCCCGGCCGGCCCGGGCGGCGCGGTCGGGGTGAATTTCGACGCCATCCGCAAGACCATCGCCGTGACGTACACGCCCGACGGCGCGCCCGGGACGAACGCGGCCAAGGCCCGCAACCTGGGACGCGACATGCCCGCGCCGGCGCCCATACAGGAGCCGGTCGCCGTGCGCGGCGAGAGCATCGATTACCTGGGCATCATCAGCCGCGCGGGCGGCACCGCGCTCGATGAGCTTCGCCGGCGCATCCCCAACGGGGGCCCCCCGGACTTCTCCGCGGAGCGCGCCGCCAACCTCAAGGAGCTTTGGGACACCGGGCGCGCGGCGGTCCGCGCGATGCTCGGCGACCCGGACAGCTTCACGAGCATGGACATGCTCGTCGCCCACCTCGTAAAGAACGAGGCGAGCGTGGCGCGCTCCTTCGGCCTGCCGGCGCAATGGCCCACCACCGAAGAGGAGATCACGAGCCGCTTCGACAAGATCGCGTCGGTCAATCCCGAGCTCGCCGCGTTCTCGGCGGCGCTGTGGGCGTACCGCGCGTTCCTGCGCGAGAGCGTGCGCTCCGCCCCCGTGGGCACGCGCTTAGCGCCTTGGGAGACCTACCCGCAGGGCGCGGGCACCATGGGCGCGGAGGTGTTCGCCGTCAAGCACGACGGTACCGATTTCATCGGCCTGCGCTACGACGCTGCCGACAAGTCGACGCTCTTCGAGGCCTTCACCGCGGACGGCAAGGCCGCCGTGCGCATCGTCAAGGACGCACGCGGCGCCCAGGAAATAGTCAGGCAGAATTTCGACGGCGAGGGCGAAGTTTTAACTCAGATCGTGGAGAGGCTCGGCGTGAACGGCCGCCGCGTCGAACTTCAGCGCTACACTCCTAAAACCCACGAAACCGAGCTGACGACCTACGGGCCGGACGGCAAGGTGCTGCGCACCGAGCGCGGCAACTCGCAAACGGGCGACGCCTTCATCCAGCAGATCGGCGGGCCCGGCCCGCGTTTCGAGGCGCGGATCACCCGCGATAGCCGCGAGGTCAAATACACCGACCAGGCGACCGCGCCGTACCAACTGCAGGTCGACCACGTCAACCCCGACGGGAGCATCGAGCTCAATTTCCGCGTCATGAAAGACGGCCGCACGCTGAAGCAGCTCACCAAGCACGTCCGTCAGGTGATCAAGGACAAGGTGCTCGAAAACTGGGACGTCTCGCTCGACGATCTGCCGTCGCGGGACGCCCCCGATAAGCGCAAGGCGGCCGCACTGCTGCTGGCCAAGGAGGTCCTGGCCGCCATCGGCGAGCCCGACCCCGACGCGCGCAAGGCGGCGGCGTTCGCCGACTTCCTGAACTTCAACGCGATCGCCGAGGGAGCGGCCGCGAGCGAAGACGAGCCCGCCATCCGCCTCTCCATCGCTCCGGGATCGAGGAAAGTCTTCACGCTCATTCTGCAGAGGCCGGACGGCACGCGCACGGTCCTGACCGGGTTCTTCGGGGAGCGGACCGTCGAACCCGGACTGCCGAAAGCGCCGGCTTACCTGGTCCAGAACGCGGTCGAGTTCGACGCCGATTGGAACATGAAGAACGCCTCCAATCCGGAAGCCTCGGCGCGCGCCTCGCGCGTGGCCCACGAGTATCTGGGCGGCGGGGCGCGCATCTTCCGGGAAGACATGTACAAGACGGACCGCGACGCCTACGGCGGGGGCAATTGGAACCCGGGGAACTGGGTGGCCAACAAGGAGGAAGTGCGCCATTTCTTCTTTCGCCGCCAAACCGCCGACCGCTACGCGCAGGGCGGCTGGGCGGAAGCGTCTCGGTGGGAAGGGGCGCCCGACATCCGCGAGAAGCCCGGGTCGGCTCCGTTCAGCATCGCCGCGCAGGCCATAGTCAACGTTCCCGGCATCAGTCATGTGCTCAAGGGCTCGAACTACGTCAGCAACTTCCTCTACACCGGCGTCGTCAACATCGTGGAGAGCAGCATCTCCGGCGACCTGGCGAAATTAAATTCCGTCGCCACGCGCTCGCGCAACCCGGCCTGGGCTTACTCGATCGCCGGTACGGAGCCCGACGGCGAGAAGGAGCCTGCGAAGTACGAGGCGTGGGCCAAGAAAATACTGGCCGAGCTGACGCCCGGCGCGCGCGCTCTCCTCGACAAGCGCGTCATGGAGATGCGCCCCGAACGCCTGAAGCTCATGGACATCAGCGAGGACGGCTCCCCTCTGTACTACCAGAAGGCGATGGCGATGGCGCCGACGGACCTGGAGGCTTATTTCACGCTTTCCGAGTTCGGCGCGGGCACCTACGGCAAGCAGCTGGCCCGCAACGGCTACGGCAAGCTGGCGGTCGTCGCTTCGGCCGGCGAGGCGCTCGGCCAGATGCTGACCAATCCGCTGACCTGGGCCATGCCTTATGCCTTCGCCGCGTTGGGCAAACTCGCGACCAGCCTGGGCACGAAGGCGCTCGTGGCCACCGAGGCCGGCGCGACGGGCACGGGCAAATTGCTGACGGTCGCCAAGTGGGGAGTGAACGCGGGGAAAGCCTTCGTCGTCGGGAGCGTCGGGATACCGTTCGTTCTCGACGCCGTCCACAAAACGCATGAGGCGATCACCAAGCTCGGCACGCCGGACGGGTCGGTGGCGCTGGGCGAGGCGCTCGTGGATCTCGGCTTCATCTACGGCATGGGCCGCTCCATGGGCAAGGACTTCGCCGGAACTAAATTCGGAAAGGGTCTCTTGGATCGTTTCCGTCTGAAGAGCGAGCCCGTCAAGGCGCCTCCGGTCGTGGTCGAAGCCCCGGTCGTGAAGGTCGAGCCCGCAGTCGTGAAGGCCGAGCCGCTGGTCGGACCGAACGGACAGCTGTTGTTCGATTTCATGCGCGACCAGCCCAAGACCCCGGCTCCCGCCAAACCCGCGGGCGCGCCCGTTTTCGAGGCCCCGGTCAAGACGGCCCCCGTCGTCGAATCCGTCGCCGGGCCCAAACAGATGGAGTTCGATTTTACCCGCACCCATGAAACGTCTCGCGCCCTTGATCTCGCGCGCAGCGACGCGGGCAAGCTCGCCCAGGGCGTCGGAGATCCCGGCGTGTCCGCAAAGCCCGGCGGGCCCACGCGCGCCAGCAGCAACGGCCCCCCGAGCGCGGCGACCGTCCCCGAAAAAGTCGCCGCCCCCGCCAAGCCCGTCGTGACCGAGGCGATCGTCCCGGAAAAAATCGCCGCCGGCGCCAAGCCCGTCGCGGCCGAGCCGATCGTCCCGGAAAAGGTGGCCGGCGTCCGGGGACCCAAGGTCGGCGAACAACTTATATTCGAGTTCATGAAAGGCGAGCCCAAGGCCGACCCGGCTAAGATCGCGAAGGAGCCGGCGAAACCGGGCGAGGGCTTCGAGTATGAGTCCAGGCAGCGAGTCCGCAAGCCGGGACAGGCCGAGTACAAACAGCTTGAGTTCGATTTCATGGCGAAGCGCGGGACCCAGCTCGAATTCGAATTCATGAAAGGCAAGTCCGAGCCCAAGGTGGTGGAATTAGCGGAGGACCCGGCGAAGCCCAAGGCGCCGAAGGCCGAAGCGAAGAATAAAAGTCCCAAGCGGCCCAAGAGCGAATATAAACAGCTCGAGCTTGATTTCAAGGCCAAGCCGGAGGCGCGCATCCGCGTCCGAGAGGGCCTGCTGCGCCGTGTGGGCAAGGTGCTCCTGGCCGGCGGCCATATCGGCTTGGCCGCCCGCATCCTTCCGCCGACGCCGCGACCGCGCCCGGAGAAAGTCGACCGCTGGAAAACGCTCCCGGAAAAAGTCAACGAGCCCGCGCCGGAGCGAAAGCCGGACGAGCCGACTCCGGATCCGTCGAATACTGCCCCGCCGGAGACTCCCCCCGGCACGTCGGGGCCCGGCCCGGATGAGCGCACGGTCTTGCCTCCTCCTCCTCCCGACCCAAAGACGAACACGACAGGTCCCGGCGCGAATCCCGGCGGCGGCCCCGGCGGTGGCGGCGACGGCGGCGGCCCCTCGGGCAAAGGCCCCAAGGCGCCCTCATTCGGCGGCTTCGGCGGCGGAGGCGGCGGCGGAGGGCGCGGCGGCGGACCGGCAGGCAACGGCGCGGACGGCGGCGGAGGCGGCGGCCCGGACGGCGACGCCCCGCGCGGAGGCGGCGCGCGTCCCGGCCCCGTCGTGAGCGCGGCCGCGCCGGCCGACCTGCTCGGCGGCGGCCCCGTGATCCCTGTTAATCGCGGGACGAAGGCCGCCCCGAACGACACGGCGGCCGCGGGCGGCCACTCGCCTACACCCTCTCTGGCAGCGCGTTTCGACGGCTCGCGTTCAAAGCCCGGATCGGCGTACAACTGGTCGCCGACCGGGATGAAGGGGCTCGGCGCGGGCGATTCGCCGGGGCTGCCCAGGCTGACGGCGCGCGCGCCGGGGTTGTCCGCGCCCGACGCGGCCGACGTGGGCACGCCAACCGCGGCCACGGCGGGCGGCCCCGTTCGTCCGGGCGTCTCCGCCGCACCGGGCGTCAAGCCCGACGAAGAGGATTTCAGCTACACGTATATGGCGCCCGCGCGGCATAAGTATGAGTTGCCCATTGATCGCCCCGCCGAGGGCAAGGATTGGCGTCATTATCTGGCGCTCGGCCTGCGCGGCGCGGCCGCCCTGGCGATCGGCTACCTGATCTACCACTCGGATTTTCCGTATCTCCTCGGCCTTACGCGCCGGCGGCGCGACGGAACGCACGGCGTATAAATAGGTAGAATCGTCGAGCCGCGGCCATAGGCGGTCCAAGATGATTTCTCGCTGCCCGAGTTGCGGAACACCCGCACCCGATGAGGCCCGGACTTGCCGGGCCTGCGGTTGGGATTTCGTCGCCAACAAAAAGGGCGAGAAGAAGCCGGAGCCTCCTAAAAAGACGGATTCCGCGAAGAAGAACGACCCTCCGGCGGAAAGGCCGAAGTCCTCCGCGCCGCCGGCGGTCGCGGGTTTTTCCCTGCCGCCCGCCCGCGGCGGTTCCGCCGACGGCGCAAAGGCGCCTCATCCCAAGAGCCCGTCCGGCGGGGCGGCTGAGGAGAATCCCTTCGCCTTGCCCGTCGCGCGCAATCTCGGCCCGAAGCCCGGCGAAGGCATCTTCGCCCCTCCTCCCGCGGCGGCCCCGGAACTCCCAGCGGCGAAGCCGAAAGAAGCCCCGCCTCCCGAACCAGCGGAGCCGCCCAAGAAGACTCCGCCCGAGAAAATCGAAGCGCCAAAACCGTCACCCGAGCCCGTCGCCGAGGAGGCGCTCGAAGAAGAACCGGATGACGGGGAGTCCGCCGCGCTGTTCCTGCCCACCTCGACGAAGGAAATCGTCGTTAATGCCCCGGTCAAGCGCGTCGAGCCCCCCGCGCCGCTGCCGAAGGCGCCCGTCGCCGCCGCGAAGAGCCCCGCGCCGATCAGCGACCCGAAGGCGCCCGCGGGACGTCAGTCGGCCGTCCCTCTCGCCGCGTTAGCCGGCGCAGCCCTCGGACTGCTCAGCGTCGGCGCGATTTTCATGATGCTCCGCAGCGAGCCTCCGACCGCCGCGCGTCCGACGGGCTCTTCCCCCTTCGGCAAGCGGGTATCCGGTGACGCCACTTTGACCCCGCTCAGCGCTGATTCTTCGCCGGCGTCGGTCTCGCCCGCGCCCATCACGATGGGCGGCTCGCAGGAGCCGCTGAGTATGCCCGCACCCGTCGTGAGAAAGGCCAGCGAGCCGCCCAGCCCCGGACCGGTCGAAACCCCGCCCGCCGCCGTCGCCCCGAACACGGAGACGGCGTCCTCGCGTCCGACGGCGACTTTCGCGAAGTCGCCGCGTTCAAAACCCGTCATGACTGAGAAACCCAAGCCGGAGGTGCCGGCCCCGCCCCGAGTCGTGAAGAAGCCCGCCGGCCCGCAGTGGGTGTTCGAAGGCGTCGTTTACGATCTCCTGACGACGCGCGGAGTCTTCGGCGTGCGGCTTATTTTTCTGGATGACAAGGACACGGAAGTCGCGGTGATCGAAACGAGCGAAGGCGGGCGCTACCGCGCGGCGATGCGGCCCGGTCCGGCTGAGGGCTACACTTTGCTCATCATGCATGACGACTACTCGGGCAAGCACATAGACGAGCTCGACTCGACGAGTTCGGTGCGCAAAGCCGACCTGGAACAGCGCAAGTTCCTGATGGACGCCGGCGCGCGCAGCCTCCCGTGGATCGGCGCGGTCGGCAAGCCCGTGCGCCGAGACATGGCGCTCGTGCCGAAAGTTTCCGCCGAGTGAGCCCAAAGCGATGACCTACGCTCAGGCGGCACTCCTCGGCGCGATACAGGGGCTGACCGAGTTTCTTCCGGTCTCGAGTTCGGCGCATCTAGCACTCGCTCCGCGCTTCTTCTCGTTCCGCGATCCTGGCTTGACCTTCGATGTGGCCCTGCACCTCGGAACTTTGCTTGCCGTGCTGCTCTATTACCGGACGACCTGGCTGGGCCTGGCATCGGGCGCTCTGCGTGAGCCGCGCGGGCCGCAGGCGCGCACGCTCGGCCTCTTGGCGCTTTCGACCTTGCCGGCCGTAGGCGCCGGTCTCCTGCTCGAGACCGCGGCCGAGAACCTTTTTCGCGACCCGCGCCGCATCGCGGCGTGCCTCATCGCGTTTTCCGGCGTCATGGTCTGGGCCGACCATCGCGGGGAGAAGGCCGCGGGTTCCTGGCGAGGCGCGGGCGCGCGCGCCGTACTCCTCATCGGCTGCGCGCAGGCGCTGGCCTTGATGCCGGGCGTCTCGCGCTCGGGAGCGACGATGAGCGCGGCACTCCTGCTTGGGCTCAGCCGGGATGAGGCGGCGGAGCTCTCCTTCCTGATGGCGACCCCGATCGTCGCGGGTGCTGCTTTGCTCAAACTTCGCCATCTCGCGGCGGCGGACATGACCGGGCCGTTCTGGCTTGGGCTCACCGTGTCTGCCGCCGTGGGATTTGCCGCCGTCGGGGCCTTCCTCCGATTCCTGCCGAGAGGCGGGCTCAAGCCTTACGCGGCTTACCGTGTGGCCTTGGGGCTGGCCGCGCTGTTTCTGGCGCGCTGATCCCAATCCAGCCCTGTCGCGAAGGAAGGAGCGGTCGAGGGCTTGCGCCTTGACGAGGGCGGGGGCGGCGGATGCGGGTCGAACGCGCGGCGCAATTCGGCGAGCTTCACATAGAGGAGGTCGCCGGGGCAGTCGGTCTTCTTATAGTCGCGGTGGCCTTTCAGCGAAGACGGATCGATTCCGAAGCGCCTGACGAGAAAGCGTCCGAGCGTGCCGACCGAGGCGAGTTGGGCCGCGGTCGGAGCGTGGTTCTGAGGCGCGTGATAGGAGCCGAAGAGCACGATGCCGACGTTGCCCTCGTTGTTGTTAAGCGTGTGCGCGCCGTGGGTTTCGAGCGGCCGCCCTTCGATGATATTGCCGAGCGGATCCACGAGGTAATGGTAGGCGATGTCGTTCCACTTGCGGCCGTTCTGATGGAAATCCTGGATGAAGCGGGCCTCCTCGAGGCTTTCGGCGAGGCTCGCGGTGTAGCGGCCGTCGGTGTGGTGCAAAGTGACGCGCCACGGCAGCGGGTCGGGCGAGAGGGGATTAGTCGGCGGCAAGGCCCGCCACTCGGCGCGGCCGTGCACGGGCGGCGGGGTTGCGCCGGGATCCATCGGGCCGCGCGTGGGAGGCGGCGGCGTCGTCGAAAAATCGGGAGCGTCAGCAAACACCTCGGCGCTGTAGAGCGTGACCTCGTGATCACGGAGCGCGCCGTTGTCGAGCGCGCGCAGGCGGAGTCCCCCCGCGCCTTTCTTGAAGCGGCCCTTGGCCCAGAAGCGGCCGTTGGGAAAGCGTTTGACCATGAGTTCGACCCAGACGGCCGTGCCGCCGGGACGCGCGGCCTGAAAGCGAATCGAGGGGTCGGGCAATTCTCCCTGGATCAGCAAAGTGTCCCAGGCGCCGTCGGGCAGGTCGCTGAGGCCGCTGTCGTAGATGACGCCGGGGCCCAAGCCGGCATAGACCGAGAACTGCGCGCCGCGCTGGCGCGCAAACGTCACCTCGGAGCCGAGGTCTCCCGCGCGCAGGGCCGGAGCCGCGAGCAGAAGTGCTGCGGCGAGTTCAGCGCGCACAGGCGGCCTCGACGGCCTCGATCTCCTTGGGAACTTTGGTGAGGTTCTCGGCCGCGCCGTCGCGGATGACGATGTCATCCTCGATGCGCACACCGCCGAAATCGAGGAACGACTCGGCCTTGGTGAAGTTCACCGAGCCTCTGTGCTTACGGCGCTGCGCCGGGTCATTGAGCAGGGCCGAAATGAAGTAGACGCCGGGCTCCATCGTGATGACGAAGCCGGGCTCGAGCTTAGCGACGAAGCGCACCGGAACCTTGGTCGGATTGGGCAGGACCCGTTTCTTTCCACCCGTCACATCGTGCACGTCAAGGCCGAGCATGTGCGTCAGGCCGTGCGGATAGAACAGGCGTACCGCGCCGTTTTCAAGGAGGCCGTCCGTGTCGCCTTTCAGGAAGCCCAGCGACTTAAGCCCCTCGGCGATCACGCGCATCGAGTAGACGTGCAGGTCGGCGGAGTTGACGCCGGGGCGCGCCTTGGCGATGCACGCCTTCTGCGCCTCAAGCACGACCGAGTAGACGTCGCGCTGGCGGCGCGTGAATTTTCCCGTAACGGGGTACGTCCGGGTGATGTCGGCCGCGTAGCCGCCGAGCTCGGCACCGGCGTCGATCAGGAACAGATCCCCGGACCGAAGCGGGCCGTTGTTCTTGCGGTAGTGCAGGACCGCGCTGTTGACGCCGGCGGCGACGATCGAGGGATAGGCGAGGTGCTTGAGGCCGGCCTTGAGGCAGGCGGCGTCGAAGACGGCCTGGAGCTCGTACTCGCGCATGCCGGGCCGGACCGCCTTCATGACCGCGGCGTGGGCCGCGCCGCTGACCGCGTTCGCGCGGCGCATGAGGCCGAGCTCGCCTTCGCTTTTCACGGCGCGCAGCTCGTCGAGGGCGTCGCGCAATTTAGCGGGCGCCACGGGGCGGCGGCCGCGCAGGGCCTTCTTGAGTTCGTCGGCGTACATGACGCGGTCCACGCCGAACAGCCTCTTGGCTTCGGCCGGACCGGGAACGTGGCCTTCCCAGACGCGGTGATGGGCATCGACGCGGGGCACGAGCAGAATCTCGCGCGCGCCGTCGAGCACGAGATGGCAGCCGGGCTCCTCGACGCCGGTCACATAGAGAAAGTCGGAGTTCTGGCGGAAGGCGTAATCGACGTCGAAGTTTCGGGGCACGGGCTTGCCGCCCTGAAGGTGGACTATGCCTTGGCCCGCGAGGCGCTTGGCCAAAGTGCGGCGCAGCGCGCGATAATGGTTCATCCCGGGATTATATGCTAATATACACATGAAAGCCGCCACCCCTCACCCTTGTACTGCATCTCGGGCGGCTTTCATCGGGGCGCGCGCCGCGTCGGCGCGCGCCCCGCCGATTTTTAGGCTAGGACCAATGCCGCGGGCGGATGGGACCTAAGCCTTTTGCGGCTTTTCAGGCTCGCTGATATAATTGAACTATGAAATTTCAGCCGATAATTGCATGCACGCTTTGTCTCGCCCTGGCCGCATCCGGCGCGGCCCAAACTCGCGTCGCGGTCGGCGCCGCGCGCACGTCTCCCGGGATTTCGGTCGTTCCGGCGCTCGGCATGACTCCGTCATTTGCTCCGTCTCTGAATAACACGTTGCTCGCACCGTCGTTGACGGTCGGTCTCTCCGCCGTACCGACTCCCGCCTTATCCGTTCCCATACTCCCCGCGGTCGCCATCCCGTCGCTCGTCCCCGTCGCGGCCGCGAAAGCCGTTGAGCCTCTGGCGTTAGCCGGCGTGAAGCCCGTCGCGCCGGCCAATAACGAGCCCCCTTCCGTTTCCGCCGTTGCAATCCGTACCGAAGGCGAGGCGTTCTGGTCCGGCTCCGCCGCGAAGCGTGACTTTGACGATTCGATTCCCGTCGTTGTTCCTTCCGAGACGAGAAGTCCGTCGCCGCTCGCCCGCGGCGCGCTGGCCTTGGCGCCCATGACCGCCGCCCTCCCGTCTCTCCCCCACTGGGTTGCCGCCGCTTTGCCCTACGCGGAGGGCGCGGGCGCCATGGCCGGCGCCTACGCTCTCATTCGCGTCTCGCGGCTCGCCATCGACAAGCTCGCCCCCCGTTTTGGCTGGGACAGGAACGCCGTCGTCATGGCGCGCTTCATCTCGAGCGTCGTGCTGTGGACCGCGGGCGCGGGTGCCGGCCTGGCCCTGCTCGGCGTGTCGGGCACGGCCCTGCTCGCCACCGTGGGCGCGGGCGGCACGGCCGTAGCGCTCGCGATCACGCTCGCGGTCCGCGACGTCGCCGGAAATCTTTTTCACGGCGTGCATTTCCTCCTCTCCCGCCCCTTCACCGTGGGCGACAAGGTCACGATCGGCAAGACCACGGGCGTCGTCTCCGACCTGACCTTGCGCTATCTCGTCTTGAAGGATGAGAACGGCGGCTTCATCCTTTACACTTACAACAGCATCGCGACCGCCGCCGTGAAGCTGTACGGCGAGTATAAGACCAAGGAAATCCGCCTCAGCCTGAGCGCTGCGACCTTCCCGCGCGGCCTTCTGCGCGCCCTGCGCGACGCGGCCTCGCCCACGCTGTGGAAGCCGATATTGTTCGCAGCGCTCGCCATCACCGCGCTCTCGCTTTTCCCGATGCTTGCCGTCGGAATCAAGGCCTCCGCGTGGTCGTGGCTTGCCGTGGTTCTCCCCTATCTCAAGGCCGGGGTCGTCGCCTTCCTGACGGCATCGATCTCGCGCTCGTTCAAGGCCGGCCTTGAGCGCCTGGCGGCGCGCTACAACTGGACGCGCCCCGCGACGACGGTGGCCAAACTCGGCGCCGCCGTGCTGACCTGGATCGTCGGCGGCTCCTTCCTCCTCAACGCCGTCGGCGTTTCCTGGGCCTGGGTCGCCGGCACGCTGTCTCTGTCGACGGTGCTCGTCAGCATCGCGGTCAACGACTATGTCAGCGCGGTTTTCCAGGGCGCTCTCGTCCTCACGCTCAAGCCGTTTCAGATCGGCGACCGCGTGACCATCGGCGACAATGAGGGCGTCGTCATCGACATCACCTTGCAGCACGTCGTCTTGAAGCTCGACGGTGAGAGCTTCATGCTGATTCCCCACTCCGTGGTCAAAGACTCCGCGATCCTCACGCCGCGCGAGTACGGTCAGCGACGGAAGTAAAACCAAAGGAACACGAATGTCATCGCCCCGCCGAGACGACGTCCGCAACATCGCCATCATCGCCCACGTCGACCACGGCAAGACCACTTTGGTCGACGCGCTCCTTAAAGCCAGCGGTGAATTCCTCGTCAAGGCCGACGCGGCGCAGGAACAAGTTCTCGACTCAAATGACCTCGAGCGCGAGCGCGGCATCACCATTTTGGCCAAGAACACCTCGATCCACTACGGCGACAAGACGATCAACATCGTCGACACCCCCGGCCACGCCGACTTCGGCTCGGAAGTCGAACGCATTCTTAAGATGGTCGACGGCGCGCTTCTGATCGTCGACGCGGTCGAGGGTCCGATGCCGCAGACGCGCTTCGTGCTGCGCAAGGCGTTGGCTCTTGGACTGCATCCCATCGTGGTGATCAACAAGATGGACCGCCCCCACATCCGCCCGCAGGAGGCGCTCAATAAGGTGTTCGACCTGTTCATCGATCTCGGCGCCACCGATCCGCAGATGGATTTCGCGGTCGTCTACGCCGCCGGCAAGATCGGCTGGTCCAGCCACGATGTGGGCACGATCGGCACGGACATGAAGCCCCTGCTCGACACGATCATCAAGTCGGTGCCCGGACCCATGGTGGACGGTTCGAAGCCTCTTCAAATGCTCATCACGATGCTCGACTACAGCGCCTACCTCGGCAAGATCGGCATCGGCCGCATGCAGAACGGAAAGATCGCCAAGAACGAGACCGTCGTCCTCATCAAGGCCGAGGACGGCAAGGTGGTCCCCGGCAAGGTCACCATGCTGCAGATGTACCAGGGCCTCAAGCGCAAGGACGTCGAGAGCGCCCAGGCCGGCGACATCGTCGCCATCGCGGGCCTGGAGACGATCAATGTCGGCGACACGGTCTCCGACGTGGGCAATCCGATCGCGCTGCCGCCGCTCGAGATCGACGAGCCGACCTTGTCGATGGAGTTCATGATCAACAACAGCCCCTTCTCGGGCCGGGAAGGCAAGCTCGTCACCTCGCGCCACCTGCGCGAGCGGCTGCTTAAGGAGCAGCAGATCAACGTGGGCCTCAAGATCGAGCAGCTCGTCGGCGAGGGCCACTTCAAGGTCTCCGGCCGCGGCGAGCTGCATCTCTCGATCCTCATCGAGACGATGCGCCGCGAGGGCTTCGAGCTGGCTGTCTCACGCCCGCAAGTCATCTTCCGTGAGCTCAAGGGAGTGATGAGCGAGCCGATGGAAAACCTCGTCATCGACGCGCCCTCCATGTACCAGGGCGCGATCATTGAGGCGCTCGGCCGCCGTCTGGGCCAGCTCCAGAACATGGCGCCGGAGGGAGCGTCGCGCACGCGTCTCGAGTACGCGCTTTCCTCGCGAGGGCTGATGGGATTTAAAACCGAGCTCATGGCCATGACGAAGGGAACGGGGATGATGCACCACAGCTTCAACGGCTACGGCAAGAAGGGCAACGAGCCGCCGCCCCGCATCAACGGCGTGCTCGTCTCGATGTCCAACGGAACGACCACCGGCTACGCGCTCTCCGGCCTGCAGGAACGCTCCGACTTCTTCCTGGGACCCGGCGTTGAAGTCTACGAAGGCATGATCGTCGGCACGAACTCCCGCTCCTCCGACATGATGGTGAACCCGACCAAGGCGAAGGCGATGTCGAACATGCGCTCCAAGGCGACTGACGATGCCGTGCAGCTCGAACCTCCTAAAATACTCAGCCTCGAGCAGGCGCTGGAGTTCATCGATGACGACGAGCTGCTCGAAGTCACGCCGCAGAGCATCCGCCTGCGCAAGAAGGTGCTCAACGGCGCGCTGCGCAAGCGCGCGGAAGAAAAAGCCGCTTAAACTCCATGCGCGCGATGCTTCTGGCGATGCTGTTCTCGGCCGCCCCCTGCGGGGCGGCCGAGCCCATTTTGGGGTTCAGCTTCCCGGTCTGGTGGCATGACGCCTACGCGAGCCCCCGCTCCACCGCGGCGTACGCGGACATGCAGATGATGGGTGCTCAGTGGGTCGTGATCATTCCCACCCTGTACGTCAAGGAGCGGACCGGCTCGGAGGTGAGCGCGACCGAGGGCACCGCCAGCGACGACTCCCTGCGCCTGGCGATCGGGCTCGCGCACGCTTCGGGCCTCAAGGTCCTTTTCAAGCCGCACGTGGACATGCCCGGCGGCTTGCCTCGCGCCCTCCTGAGCCCGGCCGATCCGGCGCGCTGGTTCTCGACCTACGGCGCGCACCTGCTTCGTTATGCTCGTCTCGCGGCCGAGGAAAAATGCGAGATGTTCGCCGTCGGCACCGAGCTCGCCTTGCTGACCTTGCCGCAGCACACGCGTGCTTGGCGCGCGTTGATCGTAGAGACGAAGGCGCTATATCCGGGCCCGCTCACTTACGCGGCGAACTGGCATTCGGTCGCGCATGTCGGATTTTGGAAGGACCTCGACATGATCGGCGTGGACGGCTACTTCCCCGTGCCCGGCGGCAAAAATGTCGCCGCGCTGACGGCGAACTGGAGGCCGTGGGTCGTCGCACTCGCGGGAGTGTCGAAGCTTTACGGCAAGCCCGTGCTGTTCACCGAGGTCGGCCTCGCCGCGCAGAAGGGCGCCAATCTGCGGCCGTGGTCCTGGCACGAGTACGATGAGCTTGACCTCGAGGTGCAGGCCGCCTACATGGACTCTTTTCTGCGCACGTTCGCAGGCGAGCCCTGGTTCCGCGGATTCCTCTATTGGGCCTGGGAAGCCGATCCGGCGCGCACGGGCCCCAAGGACAAGTCCATGAGCGTCCAGGGCAAGCCCGCCGAACAGGTCCTGCGCCGGGCCTTCCTCGGCGCGAAGGCTCCCCCGCCGCAAGGAAACTGGCGCGAGCGCCTCCAGGCGCTGTCGCTGCGGCTGTCCGGCATGAGCCGGCAGCTGCCATGACATTAGATGCAATCTTGAGATGCAATAGGCCCGTCCTCCAAGTTCCCGGGCTTTTGGGATAGGGGCAGAGCAACGGATAAACCACAAAGACACCAAGGCACAAAGGATTTTTGGTTACGGACAATGCCGGTCACTTAACGGATGCGCGCCCGGTCTTTCACCTTTTTTGAGATCGGGACGCGACTGTACACATGTACAGTTCCGAGCAAACGTGCATTCACGGCCCGATCTCTTTGTGTCTTGGTGTCTTTGTGGTTCATCCGTATAAAGTCCGGTAACATAGGCCCGTCGTATTGACAGAACTTCATTCGCCCTGTTATAGTCAGGCCCTCTCCGCCGAGAGGAGGCTCTCGTGGCCAAGACCGTCCTGATCGTCGATGATGATGCTGAGATGCTCTATTACTGCTCCTACCTGTTGGCGTCATACGGCTACCTCGTCGACACAGCCGCCGACGGTACGCAGGCGCGGGCCATCCTCAAGTCCAAGGCTTTCGACCTCGTGCTGACCGACCATGTGACGGTGGGAATGAAGGCGACCCCGATACTCGAAGAAGTCAGAACGGTCCAACCCGAGGCCGACATGATCGTGATGTCGGGCATCCCCACCCTCAAGGACGCGGCGACTTCTTATCTGGCGGGAGCGCGGGCTTACCTGGAAAAACCATTCAGCATCGGACAACTCCAGGAAGCCCTCGATCAGTGTCCTCGGCTGGCTCAGTAGATCCAGCCGGGGGCGCCGGTGCTGCGCTCGCGCGGCACGGCGCGCGGACGGGGCGGCGGCTCGGTGAACTGCGGCTGCCGGTCCTCGACGCCGCGCAGCTGGTCGCGTTCCGGCACGGACTCGATGAACGGGCGGCGCTGACGCCCGCGGCTTGACGGCGGCACGCCGCCGAACCGGTAGGAGACGGTGATGCGGTGCTGGTCGCTCAGGGTCTTGCCCAGGCCCCACGCGTAGTCGAGCAGGAAGCGGCCCTTCCAGCGCAGACCCATGCCCACCGTCAGTCCCGCGTCCTCGCGATTGATCTGATAGCCCAGACGCACGCCGTAGGACTTCACCCAGAAATACTCTGCTCCGATGTTCGCGTGCCACTCGCGTTCGTCGAGAAGATAGTCGCCGTCAACCGAGGCGATCACGTTGTGGACCGAGGGCACGCCGCCCTGCCAGGCGAAGCCGCCGCGAAACGTCGTGGGGAGCGGTTCCTTTACTTCTGTATACTTGATCTTGCCTCCGACATTGAGCGCGGATGCGCCGAAGCTCCAGCCGGCTTCCGGCGAGTGCACGAGGTAGCCCGCATCCACCGCAAGCGCGCTTCCGGTTTGGGTCACGATCGTCGAGCGCACGTACTTGCCCGCCACGCCCATGTAGTGGTCGACCTGGTAAGTGGCGTCGCGCAGCTCGAGCGGCGTCATGCCCACCCGTTCGGCGTAGCCGCCGGAAAGCACCAGGTCCGAACCGGCGCTGACGCTTTCGGAAGACGCGAGCGAGCCGTTCGCGCTGAGGCGGTTGACCTCGATCGTGCCGCTTTGGGAATAGAGCAGATTGGCGCCGACGCTCGTGTAGCCGTTGCCCGAGACGCCCGTGAAAGGCGTCGGGCCGGCGTAGGCGAAATTCTGGATCTTGGTTTCACCCTGACCGGAGGCGAAGCTGAAGTCGAGCTCATGGGCGTTGAGGCGGGCGAGGCCGGCGGGGTTGTAGAACAAGGCGGAAGCGTCGCTCGCCACGGCCGTAAACGACGTGCCCATTCCGGCGGCCCGCGCGGACATGGGAATCTGGAGGACCGGTACGGCGGTCGTGCCCGGACCGGCGGCGCGAGCCGACGACGCGACGGACAGTGCGGCCAGGACGATGAGGGCTTTCCTCGTCATTTAATGATGGCGATTTTTTGGGTTTTATGGATGCCGGGCGCGTCGATGCGCAGCAGGTAGATTCCGCTCGCGACGACGGACCCGCTGACGTTGCTCCCGTCCCAATCCATGGTGCCGCGGCCCGCCGGCATGTCGGCGTCGAGCAAGGTCGCGACGTAGGTTCCGGTCACGGTGAACAGCTTGATGACGACTCGCCCGGGCGTGAGAGTCGCGTACTTGATGGTCGCCTTTTGCCCGCGCGCCGGGTTGAATACGTTGTTGTAGGCCGTCAACTCCGCGGTTTGGGCGGTCAGGTTCAGCGGATTGGACATGCCCAGCGAGGAGGTGCTGCCGTAGACGTTGTAGCCGAAAATCTCCAGATGCACGGTGCCGGCGGAGGGATAGCGCGCGGCAAATCCCGGGTTGAGCCTAACTGCGCCCGTGATGCGGCCCAGGGCGTTGCCCGAGGAAACGAAGGTCAGGAAGTCGCCGGCGCCCGGAGGCTGGTTGAGCCTGGTGTTGCTGATCGGGCTGAAGGCGTGGTCGCGCAGCTGGGCCGAGGAAAAGCGCCAATCCTGGTTGCTCACGAAAGTGGTCACGTTGACGCTGAAGGAGATGATGTCGTTGTCGAAGCTCGCGGTGACGATGGAGCCCCCGAGCGCGCCGGATTTGGGGTACTCGAAGACGAGGCCGTAAGGCGTGGTCGATTGGACGCCGCTGGCAGAGCCGTTGAGCGAGTCGCCGCCCACGACCTGAACGTAGAGCTGGCCGCCGGCCGGGTTGTTATAGACGAGCTCGACGCTGGACGCGGTCGTGTTGCAGTCGAAGGTCGCGCACAAGCCGTCTATGGTGTTGATGCCGTCGTAAACCGGCGCGGCGACGGCGACGAGACGGTGTGAGCGGTTGAAGAGCTGGAGCTGATAGCCCTTGAAGAAGCCGCCGAAGGCAGGCAGGTTCAAGGTGAGCTTGATCAGGCCCGGGCCCGCTCCGAAGGAGAAGAAGTCGGCGTCGCTCGTCGGGAAGATCGTCGCGGAAATCGCGGAGCGCGTGCTCACATCGGTCGCGGTCTCAAAGCCGTCGTTGCGTTCAAAAATATCACCCGCGCCAAGAATCAGTCCGTGCGTGCCGAAGGCGGTGTTGATCGCCGCCTGGACCGTACCCGCCCCGCCGCAGGCCGCGACGCGCCCTTCGGCGTCCACGCGGCGCATCGCGTCGTAGTATTCGCTGAAGCTCTCCGGAAAAAACAGAAGGGACTGGAAGACGACCCCGTCGACGCAGGACCGGCCTTGCGTGTAGCCGAGTGCTCCGATACGGTCCCGGCGGACGTCCCACAGCGCCTGGGAGAGGAATCGGCTGTCGTCGTGAATCTCGCCGAGCCAGGTCAAATTGCTGAGCACGCGGCAAGGGATTCCGGGCAAGGTGCAGTCCAGGTCGCGCAGCGAGCCGGAGCCGCCGAGCGAGCCGAGGACGTGGGCGCCGATCGATGGATCGTTGAGCGAGCTGCCCGAGAAGTAGTCGGCGACCGCCTCGGAAATCGCGCCGGCCTGGCCGAAGTTCTGAATGGACCAGATTTTCTCCACGAGGTAGTGGATGTACTCGTGATGCGTCACGGTCGCGTCGTCGGTGAACCCGTCCTCGGGTACCAAGGTGTTGATGTCGCCGAACATCAGGTTGTCGTAGTCGGGGTTATAGAAGGCGTTGGTCATGTTCGGGCCGACGTGCGCCATCGCGACTACCGGGCGCGAGACGGGTGCGGCGCTCGAGCGATTGACGTCGCCGAACATGTAGTCATGCATCAAATTGAGGTGGTAGAACAGATTGAGCTCGCCGTGCAGGTTGATCGGCGAGTCGGAGGTGATCCAGACATGGCTCGAGGTGTTCGGCGCGCCGTAGGTGAAAGGGCTCGTCAAAGTCAGGTAGCTGGACAGCGCCACGTCGTAGCCGTCCTGCTGGCCGCTCTCGTTGGACTTGAGGACTAAACGCATGACTTTGCCGGCGACGGCCGCACCGTTGAAGGCGCCGCGATTGCCGATGAAGCTCGCGACGGCGTCGCCGTTTCCATCGGAGAGGCTCAACTGGTCGTCGTCGGTGATGCCGCCGCCGGCCGTATCGGAAGTGTCCGCGCCGGAGAAGATGCCGACCTTAAAGGTGTTGAAAACGGGCAGGAATTTGACTGCGAGGGGTGCGGCCAAGGTCAGGTTGATCGTCGATATCTGGGTCGTGGAATTAGGATAGGGGTGCGGAGACGAGATGGGTGACGCCAAAGTCTGCCACACGCCGCCGCCGTTGTCGTAGTGCGCGCTCGGCCCGCGGAAATTGGCCACATTGACGTAAGGTCCCTGATAGCCCATGCTGACCTTGCCCTGCGCGCCGCCGCAGAAGAAGCCGTGGCCGAACACCGCGTTGCCGCCGGTCAAGGCGCGGGTCGACGCGTCGGCGATATAGACCCACTGATTGTCGATGGGGCGGTTTTTAGCGGGGGTGCTCGTCGGGTCGATGTCGAAGACCGTGCCCTGGATCACCCCCGAGGTCAGGCAGACCTGGAAGCGGATGTTGTTGTAGCGGAACAGGATTTGCCCGGTGAGCGCGTCGACGTAGTAGCGCCACGCGGCTTGCGGCGCCTGGATCTTGACCTTCCAGGCCAGGTGGGGCCGGCCGGTCGCTTCGACGGGCAGAATCACCAGGACGGCGGCGCCGTCGGCGTTTCCTCGCGAGTCGGACTCGGCGGCGCGGACGGCGTCGGCCGCGGAGACCCTCGGCGCGATGTCGAGATTCAGATCGCTCTCGTAGGTCGAGTTGGCGCCGATCACCGAGCCGTCCTCTCCCAGGTGAACCTTGACGCTGGCGAACTCGACGGGCACGCCCCGATAATTCTGGCGGTAGAGCACATGTCGGTGCCCGTCTCCCCTGCTCTCTTTTTCGACCTGCAAGGTGTTCGGGTTCACGCCGAGCAAAACCGCCTGATCCTGAAGGAACTGCCGCGCGATGGACTCGGGCGGGCCGGAGCGGGGCGCGGTGCGGCCCTCGCTGAGCGCCTCGGGCGCGCCGGTGCGCGGGTCGAAGCGCAGCTTCCAGCGGCTTTCGTGAGTGCGGTTGAACTGCGAAAACTCATTCTGCACGGCCTGCTTCGGAGCGCGCCGCATGGTCCGCTCGAGGCGATCGAGCCCGAAGCGCTTGGCCTCTTCCTGCGCGCGCGCCGACGGGCGCACGGCGGAGGCCGGAAGCGCCGCGGCCAGCATGAGGACGGCCGCGGCGAGCGCGTTTCTCATCGCGGCGCCTCGACGCGCCGCAGGCGGAGGATGATCGCCGCCGCGGCCTCGACGCGAACGCGGCGCGAGGCGTTGTTGCGCAGGGCCTTTGACAGCAGCTCGAGCGCCTCAGGCTTGCGCGCGTTGGCGAGGACCCGCACGGCCAGGGACTTGAGTTCCGGATCGCCCTGCCCGAGCGTCAAGTCGGCGAGGCCGAGGTCCACCGCCTCCCCCCGGTCGGCCAGGCCCGCCTGCGCGATGAGAGACAGTTCGGGCGGCGGAGACTTTTCGAGCAGAGCTTTAAGCGCGGCCGTCGAGTCCGGTTCGGCGCGGCGGGCCAGCGCGCGCGCGGACGCCAGGCGCACCCGGCCGCTTTTATCCTTGAGGGCCGCGGCGAGGATGGCGATGCCGGCCGGATCGGTGAAAGAGCCGAGGGCCGCGCAGGCTTCCGCGCGCACGGACACCGAGGCGTCGGTCGCGGCCAGTTTGCCGAGGATGTCGCGTCCCTCGCGGCCGATCAGGCCGAGCGAGCGCGCCGCCGAGGCGCGCACGGCCTCGTCGGAGTCGGTAATAGCGCTCAGAAACGGCGCTGAGACCTCCGCGGCTCCGAGGCGGGCCAAGGCGACGGCGGCCGCGTCGCGGACCTCCCCCGCGGGATCCTGATGCGCGCTCACGAGTGCGGCGCGCGCGTTTTCACCGGCGACCAGGCCGAGCTTGAGCACGGCCCGCGCCCGCGCGGCGTCCCGCGCCATGCGCCGAAGTTCCTGCGCCGGAGATGTCGGCGGAGCCCCGCCCGCGGTTTTCGCCTCGTCGATGAGATTGGTCAGTCCGTCGACCTCGCCGAGGCGATAAAGGCTCGATGCGGCGGCGATCCTCACGTCGGGATTGGCGTCGGTCAGCGCGCGCTTGAGAAACGGGAGTGCTGCGCGGTTGCCGAGCAGTCCCCAGCTCGCCGCCACGGACGCGCGCACCTCGGGATCGGGGTCGCCGCCGGAGGCCGACAGCATCTCCACGGCTTCCCGTCCAAGCTCGGCCCTAGCCGCGGCCGCGGACTTGGCCACGATGGCGGGCTTGGCGGAGGCGGATAGCGGCAAGAACGCCGGGATGGCGGCCAGGAGCAGCATGCCCCATGATGTTATCAGGGAAGCGTTACGGTAATATTTCAACGCGGGGGCGTTTTTGGCCGAAATTTGGTGGGCCCGCCAGGAATCGAACCCGGATCACTTGGTTCGAAGCCAAGTACTCTATCCGTTGAGCTACAGGCCCACTCCCTGAAGTTTAGGACATTCTTCCCCCCCTCGCCAGGGGCGGGGGTGCCCGGCTAACGATTTAAGGCTTTGAGCATCGTGCCGCGGCAGGTGGGGCTGAGGAACACGAGTACGGTGCAGTCCGAAGAGAGGGTCTCCGAGGACATATGGACATAGGTCATGATCGCGTGCTGTTCGCCGCCGGTCTTGAGCTTATCGACCGCCAGCTTCAGGAGCTCCGTTTTCTTGGCGACGACCATCTGCGGAGCCGTGAGGATGAAGGCCATGCCGCAGGCGTCGGCCAAAGTGTTGGCGACGGCGTGGATGACGATGTTCGCGATTTCGGCGACGCACACTTCCTCGCGCAGCGGCGCCGCCCCGGGGCGCGGCTTGCGGCCGCTCAGGAACGCCGCGGACAGATCGGGGCCGCTGAGCTTGGGGAACATCAAAAGGTAAACCGCGCCCGACATCACCGCGAACGCGCCATAGTGCTCGCTGCCGTCCCGGGCAAGGCGCTGCTCGATTTTTTCGATCGGCTCGTCGTTGATCGAAACGGACTGCGTCTGCCAGGCCGTATGCGAGACCTTCGCCAGCGAGTCCGCGCTCGCGGACACGCCGTCCTCGATGAGCTTGAGCAGCACCTGCTGCGCGTCGCGCTCTTCGCTCACGAGGCGAGGGACTTGGCGATCGCCGCGGCGAGGTCGTTTTGGTCGATCGGCTTGGTCACGAATGCCGCCGCGCCCGCGGTTTCAACCGCGGTCTTGACCTTGTTCTGCGCGTTGCCGGAGATGATGATGATGCGCGCCTTGACGTCGGCTCCCTGCAGGGCCTTGAGCACCGACAGCCCGTCGCCTCCGCCCGTGGCGCTCAACGAAAGGTCCAAGGTCACGAGGTCGGGCTTGTGCGCGGCGTACGCCTTCTGCGCCTCTTCCGCGCAATCAGCCTCGGCCACGACCTGATGTCCGAGATCGGCCAGCATATCCGTGAGGATCATGCGCACGGCCTCGTTGTCATCGATGATCAACACCCGCAGCGGCTTCCCCATTTGGCTTCTCCCATAAGACTGGGAGATTCTGCCATAAACGCGTCCGCTCGCAAAGCGGTTTTGGTATTATTCAGCTTAGGTATCCAGGGAGGAATTAGCCATGGGCGGGCATTCACACTGGGCGAACATCAAGCACAAGAAGGGCGCGGCGGACGCCAAGCGCGGCAAGGCGTGGACGAAGCTCTCGCGCGAGCTCTCGATCGCGTCCAAGCTCGGCGGCGGCGACCCCTCCTCCAATCCGCGCCTGCGCAAGACGATCGAAGACGCGCGCGCGCTGCAGATGCCCAACGACACGATTAAGCGCGCCATCATGCGCGGCACCGGCGAGCTCGAGGGCGCGGCCTACGAGGAACTCACTTATGAGGGCTACGGCCCCAGCGGTGTGGCGATGCTCATCGAGTGCACCTCCGACAGCCGCAACCGCACGCGCACCGACATCCATACGATCATGGCCAAGAACGGCGGCGCCTTCGGCGCGCCGAACTCGGTCGCCTGGATGTTCAAGTCCAAGGGCCTGATCACGGTGAACAAGGAGGGCGCTCCATCGGAAGACGAAGTGATGGGCGCAGCGCTCGATCTCGGCGCCGAGGACTTCAAAGTGGACGGCGACGTCTACGAGATCTATACCGTGCCGAACGACCTCGCGAAGATCAAAGACGGCCTCGCCGCCAAGAAGATCGTGGCCGCGACCGCCGCGGTCACGATGCTCCCCGACAACCTCGTCACGGTCGATGAGAAGCACGCGCCGCAGGTGCTCAGGCTCATCGAGCTCCTCGAGGCGCTCGACGACGTCAAGAATGTCTACGCCAATTTCGACATCTCCGACGCCGTGATGGAGAAGATGGCGGCATAATGATCCTCGGCATCGATCCCGGCATGCATGAGACCGGCTGGGCCGTCCTCGACGGCGCTCCCGCTTCGCCGCGCCTCGTCGCCTCGGGGGTGATTCGCACCTTGCCGGGCGTCCCTCTGCCGATGCGCCTAAAGGCGATCCACGCCGAGCTCGCCGTGGTGCTCGCGGGCCACAAGATCGAGTCCGTCGCGATTGAGGAGATGTTCTTCACCACGATCGCGACGACGGTGCGCGCCACGCTCCAGGCGCGCGGCGTCGCTTTGCTCGCGATCGCGCAGGCAGGTCACGGCGTGACCGAGTACAATCCCAAAACCGTTAAGCTTTCCTTGACCGGCTCGGGCCGCGCCGAAAAGGCGCAGATGCAGACCGTCGTGCAGAAGGCGCTGGGCCTCGCCGACAAGCTTCGCCCCAACGACGTGGCCGACGCGGCCGCGATCGCGCTGTGCCACCTGCGGGCGGGCCGCGGCAAAGGCCTGCGCGTGATCGATTCGTGGGGCGCGCGCAAATGATCGCTTCTCTTCGCGGCTTGGTGCTCTCGAAGGACCTTGAATCGCTGGTGCTCGAAGTCGGCGGAGTCGGTCACGAGATCAACATTACTTCCGCGACCGCCTCGAGGCTGCCTGCTCCCGGCGGCGAAGCCCTGCTGTTCATCGTGTCCTCGTACGCGATGTATGGCGGCGGCGAGACTTTCTACGGCTTTCTCACCGCGCCCGAAAAGGCGATGTTCTGCGCGTTTCGCGACGAAATTCCCGGGACCGGCGCCAAGAAGGCGCTCGAATATCTGGACAAGGCCTCGAAGTCGTTGCCGGACTTCCGCCGGGCCGTGATGGATCGCGACGAAAAGCTTCTGTGCGGAGTCTTCGGCTTCACGAAAAAAACGGCGACGAAGATCGTCGACGCGCTCAAGGGCAAAATGGACGACTTGCGAGTGGCCGGTTCGCCCCATTTCGCCGCTTCCGGCGGCGAGTTTCCTTCAAAGGGTTCGTGGGGCCAGGCGCTCAACGCGCTCGAAGCGCTCGGCTACAAAAACAGCGAAGCCAGGACGGCCCTGCAAGTCCTGGCGGAGCTGCACGGCGGCAAGGATATCCCGACCGAGCAGCTCGTGCGCCAGGCTTTGAAGAGGATTTAATGCCCAAATCCCACGATGAGTCGGTGCTCAACCCGTTCGCGGCCTCCGCCGAGCAGCCTGCGGACCGCGCCCTGCGCCCCCAGACGCTCGACGATTTCATCGGGCAGGAGAGCCTGAAAGCCAATCTGAGGGTGTTTATTAACGCTGCGCGTAAGCGCAGCGAGCCGCTCGACCACTGCCTGTTCTACGCTCCCCCGGGCCTGGGCAAGACGACGCTCGCCAACATTCTCGCTCGCGAGATGGGCGTCAACCTGCGAACCGCGTCGGGCCCGATTCTCGCGCGCGTCGGCGACCTGGCGGCACTTCTCACCGACATCTCCGAAGGCGACGTCTTTTTCATCGACGAGATCCACCGCCTGAATGCCGTCGTCGAGGAGGCGCTGTACCCGGTGATGGAGGACTACACATTTTTCATCTCGACGGGGAAGGGACCGGCGTCTTCGACGTTAAAACTTGCCGTTCCCAGGTTTACGCTCGTGGGAGCCACAACAAGATCGGGACTGTTGACGGGACCTCTCCGGGACCGGTTCGGCATAGTGGCGCAGCTCGGATTTTACGATGCCCTGGAGCTTAGACGCATCGTATTGCGTTCGGCCGGCTTGCTCGGCGTCAAGACGGATCAGGACGGAGCCGATGAGATCGCGAGGCGGTGCCGAGGAACTCCGCGCATCGCCAACAGATTATTAAGGCGTGTGCGCGACTTCGCGCAGGTGGACGGCGACGGGAAGATCACCGGAGAGGTCGCGCGCCACGCGCTCGCGAAACTCGAGGTGGACGAGGCGGGCCTGGATCCCATGGACCGCCGCCTCTTAAGAGCCGTCATCGAAAAGTTCGACGGCGGCCCGGTCGGCGTCGAGAACCTGGCGATCGCGGTCAGCGAGGAGCTCGACACGGTCACCGACGTCGTCGAGCCCTTTCTGATCCAGGCGGGCTTCCTGGCACGCACGCCGCGCGGCCGCACGGCCACGCCCAAGGCGTACGCGCATCTAGGCCTCGCGGCGCCGCGCCGCGAGCTTGATATGCTGTGATCGCGGCGCCGGCCCTCGCCTTGGCGGCCGCGCTGTCGTCGGGTGCAACGACCGTGCAGATCGCGATCGTGCGGCAGGCCGCTTCGGCGACCATAGTTCCCGTGGGTCAAGTCCTCATTTCTCAGCCCGGCTCTAAGGCTAAACCCCTCGAGTGGAAGGGCGAACTGACGCTTCGGCCGCGCGAGGGCGGACTGCGGCTGGCCGATCTTCGGCTGAAGTCCGAGACGCGGCTGATTCCGGTCGAAGGCGCGCGCATACGCGTCGGCTACCATCTCTATCGCGGCGCGCTGATCCTTCGGCTCGACCCCGGCCAAACTTTGACCATCGTCGAGGAGGCCGCGGTCGAGGAATACCTCGAGGGCGTCCTGCCGCACGAGATGGATCCCGACTGGCCGCTCGAGGCGCTGAAGGCGCAGGCCGTCGTCGCGCGCACGTTCACTTACGCGAACATGAGCAAGTTCCGAAAGGACGGCTTCGACCTGACCGCGGACACCCGTTCGCAAGTGTATAAGGGAATGACCGGCGTCAATGAGAACGTGCGCGCGGCCGTGCGCCAGACGCGCGGCGAGGTTCTCGGCTGGAAAGGCAAGCTGCTGCGCGTGTACTACCATGCCTGCTGCGGAGGAGCGACCACCGACGCGGGCGCGGCGTGGAGCGGCGGCGAGGACATCCCCCGCCCGCTCAAGGGCGTGCGCGACCCCTGGTGCTCGGCCTCGCCGCACATGAAATGGACCGTCTACTTCGCCTGGGCGGATCTGACGGCGGCGATATCGGAGCGGCGCATGCTCAACGGACCGTTGAAAAGCCTGCGCATCGGCGCGCGCGACGCGGCCGGCTACGTGCGCACCTTTCTCGCTCGAAGCGGAGGCGAGAGCGTCGAGGTGAAGGCCGCGGAGTTGCGCGGCTCGCTTGGCGCCGGCGAGATGAAGAGCGTGCGCATCAAGAGCCTGCACACGCTGAGTAACGGCGTTGAATTTCTCGGCGCGGGCTCCGGACACGGAGTCGGCCTGTGCCAATGGGGGGCGCGTCTTCAGTCGGAGAAGGGACGCAGCTACGGGCAAATCCTTAAATTTTATTTCCCGGGATCCGAGCTCTCGGAAGTCGACGAGTGATTTTACCGCTCTCGGATTTTGACTACGATTATCCGGAATCGCTGATCGCGTCTACGGGGGCCGAACCGCGCGACTCGGCGCGCCTACTGGTGATGGATCGCAAGGGCGGGCGTCTTGAGCACGCGATTTTCCGCGACCTCCCGCGCTTTCTTTCGCCCGGCGACTGTCTCGTCGTCAACCGCACCAAGGTCATGCCCTGCCGGCTGTTCGGCAAGAAATCCACGGGCGGCAAGGCCGATCTATTGTTGGTCCGCGAAGAGAGTCCGAATACCTGGACCGCGCTTGCCTCCGGATTTAAAACGGGCCAGAAGCTGGAATTCCCCGGGGGCATGACGGCGACGGTCGAGGGCTTGAACGCGGAGGGCGAGTACCGCCTCTCGTTCGCGGCCGCGGACCTAAGTCCCTACCTCGCCGAGCATGGCCTGCCGCCGTTGCCGCCGTACATCGCCAAGAAGCGCATGCCCTCGCGCGCCGACGCGGCGCGCTACCAGACGGTGTACGCTCGCGACGACGGCTCGATCGCGGCACCCACCGCGGGCATGCACTTCACGCCCGAACTTCTAGAAATGCTCAAGTCCTCAGGGGTCATTCTGGCCCATGTGACCTTGCACGTCGGCCGGGGAACTTTCCGCCCGATCATGAGCGAGGATGCGTCGAAGCACACCATGCTCGCCGAGTCCTACGAACTCGAGCCCGCCGAAGCAGCGCTCATCATCGCGGCCCGGGCGCGCGGCGGCCGCGTCGTTGCGGTCGGCACGACGACGACGCGTACGCTCGAGACGCTCGCCGCGCGTCCCGAGGGCTTCGGGGCGGGAAGCGGCGCGAGTTCGCTGTACATAATGCCGGGCTTCCGTTTTCGCGCGATTGACGGGCTGATCACGAATTTTCACCTTCCCCGCTCGACGCCGCTGCTGCTGGCCAGCGCGTTTGCGGGGCGCGAACGCCTGCTGTCGGCCTATCGTGAGGCGGTCAAACGCGGCTACCGCCTGTACTCCTTCGGCGACGCCACTTTAGTCCTATAGCTCGACCCGGATACAACTGTTTCCGGAACCGGCATATGCACTTGACTCAGGTAAAGCTGGCATATAGACGCTTCCTTCGAAGCGCGAGCCGAATCACTAACGATAATCACTAGTTCCGGAACTAGTGATTGTCGTGAGTCAATTGGGGTGCGAACGAAAGGCGGGAGATGAGCAGTCAGAATGTGTCGGGAAAGCCGTTCTAGCGGCTTGTCAAGTAAGCCGTCTCGATCGAACCAACCCTCTACGCCAATATCGTTAAAGGTCATAAAACGCGCCATCCTAAAGCGCAACCTGAGTCAAGTGCATATGCCGGTTCCGGAAACAGTTAGAATGACCGCGTGGCGTATACGATTCAGGCGAAAGACGGACTCGCGCGCGCCGGTGTGCTCGATACCCCGCACGGCCCCGTCGAGACTCCGGTGTTCATGCCCGTCGGCACGCAGGCGAGCGTCAAAGCGCTCGATTCCGACGACATGCGCCGCCTGGGCGTCGCCGCGATTCTCGCCAATTCGTACCACCTGTACCTGCGCCCCGGTGTTTCGGTCGTGAAGGCCGCAGGCGGCCTGCACAAATTCATGGACTACCACGGCTTCATTCTCACTGACTCCGGAGGTTTTCAGGTCCTGAGCCTCTCGGATCTGCGTGAAATCGACGATGAGGGCGTCACGTTCCGCTCGCACCTGGACGGCTCTCAGCACAGACTCACGCCTGAGTCTGTGATCGGCGTCCAGGCCGCGCTCGGCTCCGACGCCTGGACCACGCTCGACGAGTGCTCGCCCTACCCGTGCTCCGAGGCCGAGGCGAACTCGGCGCTCGAGCGCACCTTGAAGTGGCACGACCGCTCGGTGCCGGCGGTCGCGGCCGCGCGCGCCGCCGGCTCGAAATGCCTTTTCTTCCCGCTCTTTCAGGGCGGGCTGCATCCCTCATTAAGAAAGCGCTCCGCGGAGCATCACAACGCGTCGCCGGCCGACGGCATCTCCATCGGCGGCTTCATGGTCGGCGAGGACAAGGCGACGACCTGGAATATGCTGACGGAGACGACGGCCCTGTTGCGCGAAGAGCGGCCGCGCTACCTGATGGGCGTGGGCACGCCGCTGGACCTGTGGGACGCGGTCGCCTGCGGCGCCGACATGATGGACTGCGTGTACCCGACGCGCGTCGCGCGCACGGGCCATGTGATGGCCTCGGGCGGAAAGCTCAACGTGACGAACTCCCGCTTCCGCCGCGACTTCACGCCGCTCGATCCGTTATGCTCATGCTTCGTGTGCGCGCGCTACACGAAGGCCTATCTCGGGCACCTTCTGCGCTGCAAGGAGCTCGCCGCCTACCGCCTTCTGTCGTATCACAACCTCCATTTCATGGAGCAGACTACCGTCGCCATTCGCGCGGCGATCCGCGCCGGGCGCTTCGCCTCGGCGCGCGCCGAATTCCGGGAGCGCTACGCGGAGAAGGCGTGAAGCCGACGGAGAAGAATCGCGACGCACTCACCGCCGCGGCTGTCTTCGCGGGCTTCTCGCTTCTCTTCTGGCTGGGCCGCGCGCGCTCCTTCGGCATGGGCGACAGCCCTCAGCACGTTCTATGCGCCTTGCTGTGGGCCGTGCCTCATCCTCCCGGCTATCCGCTGCAGACGGCTGTGGGGCATGTCTGGTCCCGGCTTCCCTGGTCCGATCCCGGCGCGGCGATCAACGGGCTTTCCGGTATTTTTTCCGCCGCCGCGGCGGCGGCGCTGTCCCTGTTGCTCCGCCTCTGCGGCGTACGGCGCGAGGCCGCCCTGACCGGGGCGGGGCTCATGGCTCTGTCGCCGTTGTTCTGGTATTACGCTCTCGTCGCCGAGGTCCGCGCGCTCAACGACCTCCTCGCTTTGGGCGGGGCTTATTTCGCCTGCGCCTGGGCGCGCGAAGGCAAGCCCCGTTCGCTTCTCGCGTTTTCCCTGCTCTTCGGCCTGGGCGTGTCGCATCACCCAAGCTATGTTTTTCTCATCCCGGCGTACGCCGTGTGGTTCGCGGCGCGTCGGCCGCCCGCGAAGCTGGCCGTCGGCTCCCTGGCTCTCGCGGCGGTAGGACTCGCCGGCCCCTACCTGCTCCTCGGCTTTCGCCTAAGCCGCGGCGTCGCCGCCTACAATCTTTTTGAAATCGGCGGCTGGGCTGATCTCTGGCCGTTGTTCATCCGCGAGGACCTCGGCGGGCCGCTGCGCATGACGGCGGGAGCGCCGGCGCTCGGAACGCTTCGCTTCGACTTCCCTCGTCTGGCGACGCACGCCGGCTGGTTCCTTTCCTCATTATGGACCCATGCCGGGGCGTCTGCGACGGTGCTGTCGGCGTTCGGGGCGGCCGCACTCTGGAAAACCTCGCGGCGCGAACTAGGGGCCTGGGTCTTATGGCTGAGCGCTACGGCAGGAATCTTTCTTGTCTTCAGCAGCCAGCAGATGCCCGCCGTCGACGCCGAGTACGCGCGCGCCGTGGCCGCGCGCTACCATCTCCTGCCGCTCATCGCCGTGTTCGCGCTGGCCGGGTTCGGTGCGCAGGCGCTTGCCGAGCGCATCCGGCCGGGGTTCACCTACGCGCTTCTGTCCGCCGTCTTCGTCCTCCCCTTGCTGCTGCGCCCCCTATCGCTCGCAGGGCAGAATCCCCTGCTCGACTACACCCGCGCCATGGTCCGGGACTCGGCCCCGGGCGACTTCATCGTTCTCGGCGGCGATGACGCGATTTTTGCGGCATTAAACTTGGAGCTCGTCCGCGATGAGGCTGGAAGGCGCGTATTCCTCTGCCCGACTATGTTCACTTTGCCTCCGTACCGACGGCACCTTCAACGGACCTACCCCGGCGTCGTGCTGCCGCGCAGCCTGAGCACAGACTGGACCTTGTGGAAAAAGCTGAACCCCGGCCGCGCGGTGCTCGCGGAACCGTCGTTGCGCGACGCCGTACTGCCCCGTTTTCCGCACAGCGTTCCCCAGGGGACTATGATCCGCGTCGAGTCCGTCGTCGTGAAATCGGACCCGGCCGCCGACGTCCGCCGTTTTCTTGACGCGCCCGAAACCTCCTCCTTCATGCGCCTCCAAAGCCGCGAGTGGACGCAGGAGGTTTATCTCCTGCAGTCCCGCAAACGCATGGCCGACTGGCTCGCCTCGCGCCTGAACCAGAAAAGGGACGTCGTCCTCCTTCGACGGCTCACGCTATTAATGGAACAGCTGTGAAGACGCCCCGCCCCGCGGCTGTCGCTGCGGCCGTGTGCGGACTCGCGGCCGCCTGGTGCTTCCGCCCCATCCTCTCCCACGGTTTCGTCAACCTCGAGGATTACTGGCTCATACTCGACAACATTCATCTGAGATCGCTCGGCACGGCGCAACTGCGCTGGATGGCGACCAGTCTCGAGTACGGGACCTATCAACCGTTGGGTTGGCTCGCCTACGCGCTGATTCACCGCGTCGCAGGCGTCAACCCGGCGGCCTACCACCTGGGCAGTTGGCTCGCCCACATCGCATGCACTTTTCTGCTCGTCCAATGCACGCTGCGGATCTTGCGCGCGGCGGCGCCGGCTTCGTCTGAGCGCGACCTCGCCCTGGCCTGCGCCGCGGCCGCCTTGACCTGGGCGCTTCACCCTCAACGCGTGGAGCAGGTCGCCTGGGCCACCGGGCTTCCCGATGTGCTCGCGATATTTTTCTTTCTGGCCGCGGCGCTCGCCTATCTCGACATGAGTCCGGGTCGCCGCCGGTTGGCGCTCGTTTTCATGCTCTTTCTCGTCTCGAGTTTGTTCCGCTGGAAAGGCGTCGTCCTCCCCGTGGTCCTGATCCTGCTGGACGCACATATTCTTAAACGGTCTCTGCGACGGGACGCATGGATCGAGAAGATTCCGTTTTTTCTCGCCGCGGCAATTTTCAGCGCGCTCAACGCGCGCAGCAAATTGCTGCTCGCCCCCGGGCACGCCTTCGATTTCGGCCTGCGCGCTCTGGCCGGGCCGGTCTTTTACCTCGGCAAGCTGCTCCTTCCTTTTCATCTGACGGTGGACTACCAGATCCCCGCTTCGCTGCCGCTGGCCGCGGTGTTTCTAGCGCTGAGCGCGGCGGCGTTCACGCGTCGCGCGACGGTCGGCGCCGCGTGGCTGAGCTTCGTCGCCGCTCTCTCGCCCGCCTTGCTCATGTCCTATCATGGAGCGGTCACCGGTCACGACCGCGCGGCGTATCTGCCCGCGATGAGCCTGCACCTGCTTCTCGCAGGCGGCCTCCTGCAAGTCCTGCGCCGCGGACGCCAGGCCCGGCAGGCCGCGCTCGCCGCCGCGGCCTGCGTCGTGCTGACTTTGACCTGGCTGACCCGCGCGCAGCTCCCGGTTTGGCGGGACTGCGAAAGCCTTTGGCGTCATGTTCTCGCCCAGCCCGCCCCCCCCGATTACGCGCACCTGAGCCTCGCTCACGCCTTGCTCGAGCAGGGCCGCGGTCATGAGGCCGCCGCCGAACTGCGCGAGCAGCTGCGGCTGATTCCCGGCGACCCGCGCGTCGAGTCGTTGGCCAAGGAGCTCGGCCGCCGGTGACGGACTCGAGGAAATAGGATATAAATACGTCCATGAAGCGGGTGCCGAAAATCCTAGTCGTTGTGCCGTGCTGGATGGAATCCGCCCGCGTCGGCGCCTTGCTGGACTCGGCCGGCCTCTGCGCGCCGGAAAATATTTCCGTCTCATGGCTTCTTGTCGACGACGGCTCCGGCGTGCAAGAAGCCGCCGCCCTGACAGCCGTCGCCGCGGGCCGCGCGGAGGTTCTCGCCTTGCCGGCTCATGAAGGGAAGGGCGGCGCCTTGGCCGCGGGCTTCGCCCTCGGCCTGGAGCGAGGCTTCGACTCTCTGGCCTTTTTGGACGCCGACGGCGCGGCGTCGCCGGCGGAGCTCGGCCGGGCGCTGGCGCTTCTGAACTTGCGGCCGGAACTGTCGGGCGTCATCGGCTCGCGCGTGATGATGCTCGGACGGCGCGTGTCGCGCTCGGCTCTGCGCCACTATCTCGGAAGAGTTTTCGCCACCTTCGTGGGGTTGCTCTTCTCGACGCCGACCTACGACACGCAATGTGGGCTCAAAGCTTTCCGCGCGAGCGCGGTTCGCCGCCATCTGAACGCGCCGAGCGATCGGCGTTGGGTTTGGGACACCCAATTGCTGCTCGCGATGCTCTCCGCGGGGGAGGCCGTCGTGGAACTGCCCATCGACTGGACGGAGATGGGCGGCTCGCGACTCAACTTGCGAGATGTTCCGGGCATGGCCTTGGCCCTCCTGCGGTTCCGATTCCGAGATCATGGACCCGCGTGAAGCCGGGGGCATCGATGCCCGGCGGCATTGGTACTACCGCGCCAAAGCGCGCTTAGTGATCGAATTCTTCGATGCGCGCGGCGCGATCTCGGAAGTCGTGGATGTCGGCGCGGGCTCGGGATTTTTTTCGGAGGAATTGGCGCGGCATGCTCCGGGCACGCGTTTAACCACGGTCGACGCGGCTTATGAATCCGAGGATGGCCGCCGGAGAAAGACGATGCCCCCTCAGATCGGGCCCGGCGCCTTGGTCCTGATGATGGATGTGCTCGAACATGTCGAGGATGACGGAGAATTGCTGCGCACGGTTCTCGCCCGCTGCTCTCGGCCCTGTTCGCTGTTCATCACAGTTCCCGCGCTGCCGGCGCTCTGGTCCGCGCACGACGAATTTCTAGGGCATAAGCGCCGCTACACGCTCACCTCGCTTGAGGCGTTGGCGCATGCGGCGGGCTTGAGCGTGGAGCGCTCGTACTATTACTTCGGCCTGCTCCTTCCCGTTGCTTGGCTCAAGCGAAAGCTGGCGCCCGCGCGCGGTTCAGAACTCTCCGTTCAACCGCGTTGGCTCGATTGGGCCCTGTCGACCGCTTGCCGGCTGGAACATCCCTTTCGCGCTTTCAACCGGGCCGCGGGCCTGACCTGCGTTCTGGAAGCGCGCCTGCCGTGAGACGCCTCGAGCGCGCCTGGCCCTATCTCCTCCCTGGAGCCGTCCTGCTCCCGCTCCTGGGCGCCGCACTCGTCCATCCCCTGACGACTTTGCCGACGAATCCGCTCGGCGACCTGCCGGCGCGCTTCGCCCCGCTGCGCCACTTCGGCTTCTCCGAACTGCGCGCCGGCCATCTGGCGCTTTGGAATCCGCGCATCTTCGGCGGCGTGCCGCATGTCGGCGGCATCGAGTCGGCGCTGTTTTATCCGCCGAATTGGCTTCACCTGGTGTTGCCGCTCGGCCTCGCCCTGAATCTATCATTGCTCTTTCATCTGTGGCTGGCCGGCGCGCTGACCGCGTTCTGGGCGCGCCGGTTGGGAGCCAGCCGGGCCGGCGCGGCGTTGGCCGGCCTGGCCTGGATTTTGTCGGGCCCGGTCTTCCCGCATTTATTCGCGGGCCATCTGACCGTACTCTGCGCTTTGGCCTGGGCGCCGCTGCTCTACGCCGCCGTCGACGGCTGGCTCGACGAAGGCGAGCCGGGATGGCTCCTCGCGGGAGCGGCGGCTTCGGCACTTCAAGCGCTGTCCGGAAATCCACAGGTCGCCTACTACTCCGCGCTGGGCGCTTTGGTCTATGGAGCGCTCAAGCTTCCGGGACGACCCCGCAAGATCCGCGCGGCCGTCGGATTGGGCGGTCTGTTCGTGCTTGCGGCGGGCATATCTGCGATACAACTTCTTCCGGCGCTCGAGGCGGCGCGCGAATCGACGCGCGCGGGCGCCGGGTACGACTTCGCGGCGGCTTTTTCACTTCCACCCGAAAACTTGTTGACCGTGGTCGCGCCCCATTGGCTCGGCGGCCGGGAACTCCCCTATTTCGGACGGCTGTATTTCTGGGAAGCCTCGTTGTTCGTCGGCTTCCCGATATTTTTACTTGCGCTCGCCTGCGCGCCAAGCCGCCGGCGCGGCTTGCTCGGCGGCGTCGCCACGCTCGGAGTGCTGGCGCTCGGCGCGCATACACCCATCTTTCAGCTTCTCTGGAAGACGCTCCCGGGCTTCTCTTACTTCAGGGGCTCCGCTAAATTCTCCGCGCAGGCGGCACTTCTGCTGTGCGTCGCGGCGGGGCTCGGCTATGATCGCGCGGTCAAGCAGGAGAACACGAGGCGGATGCTCGTCATCGGGGGCGCCGTTCTCGTTGGAGTTTTCGCCCTGATGACTGCGGCGTCGTTGATGTCGGTCGAAACCTGGGGCCGTATTCTGGCGGCGCTGGCGCGCTCGGGCGAGACCTGGGCCGATCCGGCGCTCTACCTCGACCCCGCATTTCGGCGCGCCTGTTCCATCGAGGCCGCGTGGTCATTCGGTCTGGCGAGCGCCGCCGCCGCCGCCGCCGCGGGAGCGCTGGCACTGCGGAAATATCGCCTGCTGTGGCTGATTGCGGCGACGGAACTGGTGTTGTTTGCGGCCGCGCACCGGGGCCTGTCGCCGGTCTCGCAGCCGGTGCCTGAAGCGTTGACGGCTGCGCTCGCGCGCGAACCGCAGGACGCGCGGTTCATGACGGATTGGACGCGCCGCCCCAACCTGTCGATGGTGATCGGCCGCGACGAGGTCTGGGGCTACGATCAGCTGCCGCTGAAACGCTGGGCCATGCTCGGCGCGTTCACTCAGGGACGCCGCGACCTCGGCGCCGGACTCTATCAGCACTTTGATCGCGTCACGCCCGAGTTGGCCTTGATGCAAGTCCGCGTCATTTTGCTCGAGGATCCGGCGCCGCGCGTCGTTCGCCCGAAAGCCGCGCTTCCGCGCGCTTTCCTCGCCCGGGCGATCCCCGCCGCCCCCGGCCTAGAGCTCGAGCGCATGGCCGCGCCGGGTTTCGACATGGCCGCCGAGGCCGTGGTTTCGGCTGGGGTCCCCGCCTCAGCTAAAAAACCGCGTGGAAGCGCCTCCGTGCGGGAGCTGTCGACCGATGAGCTGGAGGTCGAAGCCGAGACGGACGCGCCCGTCGTCCTCGTCATGACCGACGCCTACAGCGCGGGGTGGACGGCGCGGGCCCTTCCGGGCTCCGCGCAGGCTCATTATGACGTCGTGCCCGCCGATCTCGCCTTGCGCGCCGTGCCGCTGAAGCCAGGACGCCATCGTCTGCGCCTGTTCTACGCCCCCCGTTCATGGCCTGCGGCCGTCGCGCTGACTTTGTTCTCGCTGCTGTTTTGGAGCGCCGCGATCGCGCATCGCAGCCTCTTGCAGAGCCTCAGGAAAGGCGCTACCCTACGGCCATGAGCGAGCAAGCGTGAAATACCTATTTTCCGCGGGTGTCGCGGGATTTCTGCTTATCGTCATGCTGTTGGCTTTTTGGCGCGCGCACGGTCTGGAGGCGCGTGAGCTCGGCGTCCTGACCGGCGGAGTTGACGCTTTGGCCGCGGGCTGGCAGTCCAAAGGCGTGCCGGCGGCGGAGCGCGTGGTGAACATCATCATCAGCGACTTGAGGGGGTATCGCGGCTTATGACTTCTCCCGGCTCGGCAATGTCATCGAGCTCGCCAACATCTGGAGTCCGGGCGGCCAGGACGGCGCACGGATGCGGGCGGGTCATGGAGAAGTGCCTCACGCACCGCCCACAGTTCATGCGATTTCGGCGAGCGCAGTTTCCGTTGCATGCGCTAGTAGTGCCGTTTACATTATGAAAGTTTAACTTGCAAATTGTAACAATCTCCGCTACACTCAAAGCATGTACAAACGCCTGCTCGAACCGGTGCTCGCCGCGTTGGCGAGGCAATATCCGGTCCTGACGATCACGGGCCCGCGGCAGAGCGGGAAGACCACTCTCTGTCGGCGGGTGTTTCCCGGCAAGGCGTACGTGAGCCTGGAGAATCCCGACACCCGCAGGCTCGCCATCGAAGACCCCCGCGGATTTCTAGACGGATACCCCAACGGAGCCATACTCGATGAGGTCCAGCGCGCGCCGGAACTGCTGTCCTACCTACAGGAGGTGGTGGACAGTGACCCTCGCAAGGGCGTCTTCATCCTGACCGGAAGCCAGCAGTTCGAGATCATGAGCCGCGTAACCCAGTCCTTGGCCGGACGAACGGCTCTTGTAAAACTTCTGCCCCTGAGCCTGGAGGAATTGCCCCGCGCGCGGCGGAACGTGCCCATCGACCGCCTGATGTTTTCCGGGTTCTATCCGCGACTACACAAGGAAAATCTGGCGCCAGCCAGATTCTACGGTGACTACCTGGAAACGTGCATCGAGCGGGATCTGCGCCAACTCGTGTCAGTCAAGGACCTCAACAGCTTCTCGCGCTTCGTGCGCCTGTGCGCGGGCCGCATCGGAGGACTGCTCAACCTCCATTCCTTGGGAAACGACGCCGGAGTGTCCCATACGACGGCCCGGGCCTGGGTCACTTTGCTGCAGGCCGGTTACATCGTATTTCTGTTGGAACCCTATCACGCGAACATCCGCAAACGTCTGGTTAAAACGCCCAAGCTCTTTTTTTATGATACGGGCCTGGCCTGCCGCCTTCTGGGCATCGAGAATGAAGGTCAGCTTGCGCGCGATCCCTTGCGCGGCGGCTTGTTCGAGAATCTGGTGGTGCTCGAGGCTCTCAAGCACGGCTTGCACCGCGGCTTGCGCCCGGAACTTTCCTTTTATCGGGACAATGTCGGCAACGAAGTGGACCTGCTCTACGGCCGCGGCGCCGACGCCATCCCCATCGAAGTCAAAGCCGGGGCCACGATCGCCGGCGATTATTTCAAAGGCCTGTTCCATTACGCCAAGGTGTTCCCAAAGAGTCCGGGAGGAGTTCTGGTCTATGCTGGAAAAGAGGAGTACGTCCACCAAGGGGTCAACATCATTGCCCCGCGCGGACTCCACGCGCTCTTGGCGGGCCGGACGCATTGAGCGCCTAGGGACAAGTCTCGCTTGACCCGCAAGACGCACTTCCGTATAATCCCCAAATTACGGTAAAACATGGCGCCCAATAACACTGGACGACCCCCGATACGCGGAGGACTTGAATGGACTTTATCCATAGCATGAAATTCCCGTTCGTCATCGTGATGGGAATTTCCCTGGTGGCGCTCGCCGTCGCCTTCTGGCTCATCAACTGGGTCATGGCCAAGGACACCGGCACCGACGCGATGCGCAAGATCTCCGACGCCATCAAGGCCGGCGCCGAAGCCTACCTCCGCCGCCAGAACTACACGATCATCACGCTCTCCGCGGTGCTCGCCGTCGTGATCTTCGCGCTCTACGCGTTCGTGCGCAGGCACAACGAGCACGACCCCGCGGGCAGCATGGCGCTGGCGCTATGCACGACCGCCTCCTTCGTCGCGGGCGCGGCGTGCTCGCTCATCGCCGGCTACATCGGCATGTGGGTCTCGATCCGCACCAACATCCGCACGGCCGCGGCCGCCCGCACCTCGCTCAACGACGCGCTGCGCATTGCCCTGCGCGGGGGTGCCGTCGCCGGACTGTTCGTCTGTGCCATGTCGCTCATCGGCGTCGGCGGCTTGTTCATCCTTCTTAAGGTCCTCGGCTATCCGTACGAGAAAATCCCGTTCATGATCGTGGGCTACGGCTTCGGCGCCTCGTTCGTAGCGCTGTTCTCCCAGCTCGGAGGCGGCATCTATACGAAGGCCGCCGATGTGGGTGCGGACCTCGTCGGCAAGGTCGAGGCCGGCATCCCCGAGGACGACCCCCGCAACCCCGCCGTCATCGCGGACTTGGTCGGCGACAACGTCGGCGACTGCGCCGGCCGGGGTGCTGATCTCTTCGAGTCCACCGCCGCCGAGAACATAGGCGCCATGATCCTCGGCGTCGGCCTGATCCCCTACTTCGGCTGGAAGGGCGTCGTGTTCCCCCTCGTCGCCCGCGCGCTCGGCATTCTCGCGTCGATCTGCGGCGTGCTCGTCGTGCAGTGCGAGGAGCATGAGGACCCGATGGACGCCCTCAACATCGGCTACTACCTGACCTCTTTCCTCTCCGCGCTGGGCTTCGCGGGCGCCTCGTGGTGGATGCTGCGCTCGGCGGCGGCCCCCAACGCCTGGATTTACTACACGGCTTGCGGCTTCATCGGCATTCTGACCGCGCAGGCCTTCGTCTACATCACGCAGTATTACACCGAGTACAAGTACCGCCCGGTGCTCGAAATCGCGGAAGCCTCGAAGACCGGCCCGGCGACGAACATCATCGCCGGCATCGCGGTCGGCCTCGAGTGCACGGCCGTGCCTGTCATCGTGATCTCGGTCGCAATACTCGCTTCCTTTAAGCTCGGCGTCCTGGCGCTCGGACCGGCGGCCGGCCTCACCGGCGGCCTGTTCGGCACCGCGGTCGCCACGATGGGCATGCTTGGGACCGCGGCCTACATCTTGGCGATGGATACATTCGGTCCCATCACCGACAACGCGGGCGGCATCGTCGAGATGTCTCACCAGCCGGAAGAAATCCGCAAGAAGACGGACCGCCTCGACGCGGTCGGCAACACGACGAAGGCGCTCACGAAGGGCTACGCGATCGGCTCGGCGGCGCTCGCCGCCTTCCTGCTGTTCTCCGCTTACCTCGACGAGATCTTCAACTATACCGGCGTGCGCATCGGCGTGGACCTGTCCAAGCCCGAGGTGTTCGTCGCGGCACTGCTGGGAGCCATGCTGGTATTCCTGTTCTCGGCCCTGGCCATCCGCGCGGTCGGCACCTGCGCGCAGACCGTCATCCAGGAGGTCCGGCGCCAGTTCAAGGAGCGCCCGGGCATCATGAAAGGCACCGAGGACCCGGACTACGGACAGTGCGTGGACATCGTGACCTTGGGCGCTTTGAAGGCTATGGTCGCTCCCGGCATCCTCGCCGTCGGCGCGCCGATCGTCGTCGGCCTGCTCATGCGCGCCTTCATCACCGAGTCGTCGAAGACCATCGCGGCCGAGTCCGTCGCGGCCTTCCTGATGGTCGGCACCATCACGGGCATTCTTCTGGCGCTGTTCTTCAACAACTCCGGCGGCGCCTGGGACAACGCCAAGAAGTACATCGAGATGGGCACGCACGGCGGCAAGAAGTCCGACGCGCACAAGGCCGCCGTCGTCGGCGACACCGTGGGCGACCCCTTCAAGGACACCGCGGGCCCTTCACTGCACGTCCTCATCAAGCTCCTGGCCACGATCACTTTGGTCCTCGCCCCCCTGTTTATTTAATAAACGGAGAGTGCGCCAAGCCGCTCGGTCCGTGAGGACCGGGCGGCTTCTTTCTGCCTCGACTGTTTCCGGAAACTCGTGCTGCGGCAACTGTCGTTGACGACAGTTAGGGGTGTGAATGGTGTGGATAACACCCCGCCTCACGCGAGGGTGGCGCGGACGGCGCTCAGTTTCGTAGACTATAGCTGACATAGGAGAAACCAATATGGCCGATACCCTCGTACAGAAGGACGCGCCGGACTTCAAGGCCCAGGCGCTGGTCGGAAAAAGCTTCAAAGAAATCCAGCTCGCCGACTACAAAGGCAAGTGGGTGGCGCTGTTCTTCTATCCGCTCGACTTCACCTTCGTCTGTCCCACCGAGATCGTTTCTTTCTCCGATCACGCCGCCGAGTTCAAGAAGCTCGGCTGCGAGATTCTCGGCTGCTCAGTGGACAGCCAGTTCTCCCACCTTGCGTGGACGAACTTGTCCCGCAAGGAAGGCGGCCTGGGCGAGATCAAGTACCCCCTGCTGGCCGACATCACCAAGAGCATCGCGCGCTCCTACGGCGTGCTCGTCAACGACGCGATTGCGTTACGAGGGCTCTTTCTCATAAACCCGAAGGGCAAGGTCGCGTACGCGGTCGTGCATGACCTGGCCGTGGGCCGTTCCGTCGAGGAGACCTTGCGCGTGCTCAAGGCCTTTCAGCAGGTCGAAAAGACCGGCGAGGTCTGCCCCGCAAACTGGTCGGAAGGCAAGAAGACGATGAAGGCCGACCCGGTCAAGTCGAAGGAATATTTCGCGGCCGCCGCCTAAGCGTCAAGCATCCATAAAGCCGGCCTGGAGCCCTCTCCCGGCCGGCTTCTCTTTTGGGGTGTAGTCGTATTGAGGAAAAATTGGTAAGATGTCGCCCATATAAGGAGACTAAATGCAGCCCGCCCCGAACCCGCTCATCAATCTGGCTCCGATCGCCGCCATCTTCGTCATTTTCTACTTCCTGCTCATCCGCCCCCAGCAGAAGCAGCAGAAAGAGCATGAGCAGCTGCTCAAGAATCTCAAAAGCGGGGACAAGATCCTGACCACGGGCGGGCTCTACGGCACGATCACCGGCTTCAAGGGCGACGATCTCGAAGTGCAGTTTTCCCAGTCGGTGAAGCTCACGGTGGCGCGTTCGGCCGTCGCGAGCGTCGTGAGCGAAGTCAAGACCGGCGTCCTCGTTAAATAACATGACCAAGACACAGACCAAATGGCTGGGCCTTCTCGCCCTGATCGTCGGGTCAGTTTTTCTGCTTTACCCCACGGTCAACTGGTACCAACTCGACCCCGTCGAGCGCGCCAAGCTCGAAACCATGCGCGAGCGCCCAAAATGGCTCGTCAACCTGGGCCTCGACCTCAAGGGCGGGACGCACATGGTCATGGAGTTGCAAGTCGACAAACTTGATCCTAAGACCCCCCTGAACGACGCGATGCAGCAGGCCATCGAGATCATTCGCAACCGCATCGACCAGTTCGGCGTGGCCGAGCCCCTCATCGTGCGCCAGGGCGCTCGATGGATCGTCGTCCAGCTGCCCGGCGTGACCGACTCGCAGGCCGCGAAGGCGCTCGTGGGCAAGACCGCCCTGCTCGAGTTCCGCATGGTGGACGATTCCGAGAAGGCACGCACGGCGATGAACAAGATCCTCGAGCTCGGCAGCCCGTTCGACGGCGCGGTCGTCTCCTCCGCCGCGGCCAAGCTCGTCCCCGCCGGCCTCCAGCTCTTCAAGGGCAAGGAGAGTGCGATGTACCTGCTCTCCAAGGAAGTTCCGCTCACCGGTGCCTCGCTCGATTCGGCGAAGGTCGAGACCGGCGGCCAGTACGGCATGCCCGTCGTGGCCTTCAAGTTCAAGCCCGAGGCCGCCTCCAAGTTTTCGGCGCTGACGGCCGCCAACATCGGCAAGAACATGGCGATCGTGCTCGACGACACCGTTTTCTCCGCCCCCGTCATCAAGGGACGCATCGGCGGCGGCTCGGGCATCATCGAGGGCCAGTTCACCTCCGACGACGCCAAGGCGTTGGCCATCGTCCTGCGCGCCGGTGCTTTGCCGGCACCCGTCAAGATCATCGAGGAGCGAGTGGTGGGTCCCACGGTCGGCGAGGACTCGATCAAAGACGGCTTCCGCTCGAGCGCGATCGGCTTTGGCCTCGTCGTGCTTTTCATGCTCGTCTACTACCGAGCCTCGGGTTTCGTGGCGATCCTAGCTCTCGCGATGAACCTGTTGATGCTGCTCGCGACGATGGCCTACCTCAAGTCCACGCTGACGCTTCCCGGCATGGCCGGCATCATCCTGTCGCTGGCGATGGCCGTCGACGCCAACGTGCTGATCTTCGAACGCATCCGCGAGGAGCTGCGCCTGGGCAAGCCCGTCAAGATGGCGCTGTCCGTCGGCTACGACCGGGCGTTCTCGGCGATTATTGATTCGCATGTGACCTCGCTGATTTCCGCCGCATTCCTGTTCCAGTTCGGCACCGGACCGATCAAAGGGTTCGCCGTCACCTTGACCATTGGCTTAATATTGTCCCTGTTCACCGCGATCGTGGTCACGCGCATGATTTTCGACTACTACCTCGCCACCAACGACGTAGAGGAGCTCTCGATCTAATGGAACTTTTCAAGAAGCCGAACATCGACTTCATCGGACTGCGCTGGTACCCCATCGGAGTCTCCGTCGCGGTCATGGTCTTCAGCGTGGCGTCGATCGCGACGAAGGGCTTCAACTACTCCATCGAGTTCACGGGCGGCACCTTGCTTCAGATCAGCTTCCCCGCTGACGCGAAAGTCCACGTCGACGGCGTACGCAAGGCCCTCGAGTCCGAGGGTCTTAAAACTGAAATACAGTCAGTTGAGGGCCCTCGGCCGACTTTCATACTGCGCGAGCAGGCGACCGACGACGCCGCGGCGACCGCCTACGCCAATACGGCTCTCGCGTCCCTTAAGAAGGCGTTCCCGGCGGTCGCGGCGACGCTCGACCGCAAGGACGTCATCGGCCCCGTGGTCGGCAAGGATTTGCGGCGCCGCACCGTCTGGGCGATCATCCTGAGCCTGCTTGGAATCCTCGTCTATGTCGCATACCGCTTTGAAAACCCGATCTGGAGCCTGGCGGGAGTGGCGGCGCTGTTCCACGACGTCATCGGCGTCGCCGGTCTGTTCTCCTACCTCGGCCTACAGATGGACCTGCTGATCGTGACGGCACTCCTCACCATCGCCGGCTACTCGATTGCCGATTCCATCGTCGTCTTCGACCGTATGCGCGAGAAGCTGCGCACGGATCGCACCCACGACCTGCGCATCTTGATCGATTCTTCGATAAACGAAACTCTATCGCGCACGGTCATCACGGTGCTGACCGTGCAGATCGTCAGCATGACGATCCTGTTCTGCGGCGGCCCCGTTCTGCATAACTTCGCGCTCGCGATGGTCGTGGGCAACCTGCTCGGCACGTACTCGTCAATCGCGGTAGCCGCTCCCCTCGTCTACGAGTACCAGCTTCGCTTCGGCGCGAAGCGCTCGCGGCATGCCCCAGCCGAGAGCGTCGAGATCGCGGTCAAAAGCGGTCCCCGCCGCCGGTGAGAAAAATCAAGGGCTTCAAGCTCACGCTTCGGCCCCATGTCATCAAGCAGCGCGCCAAGAAGGCGCGCATCGATCTCGAGGCCGCGGGGCTGTCCGAACCCGCGTTGATCAAGTTCTTGGAACGCGCCTCCAAAGGGCTCACGCCGGGGGTGGTCTTCGACACCTTCGGTCATCCCGACTCGGATCAGCCCCTATTGTCTCCGATGCCGGGCCTGGCGTACAGCCTCATCCTCGCGGGCCTCGGCGAGGGGTTCGCGGCTATAAAAGAAAAAGAGACCGCCGTTCCCGGCGGCCTCTGGCCCATCTTAGAGGAGCACGCTCTCGACGAGGCGCTACGCTTCGCGTCCGCGCTGATCGCCGATGAAGCCGAGAAGGACAACTGCGAACTCTCGCCGCTCAATCCCCTCACGCAGGCTGAGGCGCTTAAAGCCGCCTTGCGCAAGCTCGACGCCGTCAATAAACTCGGCGTGTCGCTCAACGCGGGCCGCCTCGCCCCCTCCGCCTCGCTTGCAGCGAGCCAAGCATGGCTCGCGAAGTCGAAGGCGAAGGGCCGTCAATAGTGCTCCGTAAGCTCGTCCCGGTTCTCATCTACGGGTACGTCAGTTTCGTCGGGTGGACGACCCGCCAGCGCGTGCTTCGCTCCGACATACCGATAAACATCCACAAGTCGGGACAACGGTTCATTTACGCGTTCTGGCATCAGCGCCAAGCGTACTTCACCTGGTCGCACCGAGACGCGCAAGCCGCCGTACTTGTCAGCAAGTCCAATGACGGCGAGATGATCGCCCGGACCATGGAGTTGTCCCGCATCGGCGCGGTGCGCGGCTCCTCTTCGCGCGGAGGCGCCTCCGCCGCGCGCGAGATGGTCGAGATCCTTCGCTCCGGTTGGGACGTGGGCATCACGCCCGACGGGCCGAGAGGACCGGCGCGCGAAGTAAAGGAGGGTGCGGTGCGGGTCGCTCAATTGTCCGGCATGCCGATCGTTCCGATCGCCAACGCTCTGTCGCATAAGATCGAGCTCGCCAGGGCCTGGGACCGCTTCCAAATCCCACTGCCGTTCGGCCGCTCCGTCGTGATCTACGGCGAGCCGGTGCGCGTCGGCGGCGGCGACGACCTGGCCGCGAAGGCCGCCGAGCTCAAGGCCGCGATGGACGCGCTCACCGCCGAGGCCGACCGTCTGGTGCAATGAGCCTACTGCTGCTTCTTCTTGAGACCTTGCTCGCACCCATCGCCGGGCTGGGTGTCGTCCTCTCATTCCTGCTCTCTCCCAAACGCGGCCGTCTCCGCGGTCTCTGCGACGAACTGCCCGAGCGCTTCGGCTCGATCCCCGATACGGCTCTTGAGCGCCTTCATGGCCGCGAGATCTGGTGGTTTCACGCCGCCTCCACCGGAGAGGTCGGCGGCCTGGCCCCGCTGCTGGAGGCGCTGTACAAAAATGGCTCGCCCGCGCTCGTTCTCACCACGACGACCCGCTCCGGCCGCGAAGCCGCGCGCGCCTTGCCTTTTGTCGCCTGGGCTCAGCTCGCCCCGCTCGACGCCTGGCCTTGCGTGAGCCGCTTTCTAACGGCCTTAAAGCCGCGCCGCCTCGTGCTTGCCGAAACAGAACTGTGGCCGACCACCTTGATCCTGGCCGCTCGTGCGGGCCTGCGCCCGGGGTTGATCAACGCGCGACTCTCGGCCGACAGTTTCTCCCGCTACCGCCGCCTGTCCCTCTTTCTCGCCCCGGTATTGGATGCCCTCACGATGATCGGAGCTCAAAGCGCGGATGAGGCCGAGCGCTTCGTCGCCCTCGGCGTGCCGCCCGAACGGGTGAAAGTCACGGGCAATACCAAGTATGACGGGGCGGCCGCTCCGAGCGCGAACGCCGCCGCCCGCGCCAAGATCGCGGCGCTGGGCTGGGAGCGCCGTCCGCTGTTCGTGGCGGGCAGCACGCACCCATTCGAGGAAGAGATGGTGCTCGCCGCATTTATTGCCGCGCGCCGCGCCGAGCCAAAGCTGCGCCTGGTCCTCGCTCCGCGCCACCTGGAGCGCGCGGCGGACGCCGCGGACCTGCTCGCGCACGCGGGGCTGAAAGTTTCACGCTGGAGCGGCAAAGCGCAATCCGGCCGCGACGCCTTGCTTCTCGATGAGATGGGCGTGCTCCCCGCATTCTACCCTCTGGCCCGGGCGGCGTTCGTCGGCGGGACCTTGGTGAAGGTCGGCGGGCACAACCTGCTCGAACCCGCCTCGGCCGGCGTCCCGGTGCTGTTCGGGCCCCACACCTCGCACATCGAACATCCCGCTGCACTTCTGTCCGGCCGGGGCGGCGGCGGCCGGCGCGTCGCCGACGCTCACGAGTTGGCCCAACGGCTGATCGAGTTCGCCAAAGACGAGGCGGCCGCGCGCGCCGCCGGAGACGCCGCGCGCACCGTCGCCGCCGGACTGCGAGGCGCATCCGCCCGCACGCTCGAGGCCCTCGGTGCCTGAACGAGTCCGCACGCGTTGGGTCGCGGCGGCGATTTTCGCGGCCGTCGCCGTCGTGTATCTTCCCTCCCTTCGTTTCCCATTCCTCAACTGGGACGACCGCGCGAATGTCGTGGAGAACGGGCTCCTGCACTTCGACGGGCCGGGTCTCGCCTTCATGCTGACCGGCTCGCGGCTCGGGCACTGGCAGCCCGCGACCTGGTTGTCTCTGGCGCTCGATCGCGCGCTGTGGGGCGGAAATCCGTTCGGTTTTCACCTGACCAACGTTCTCCTCCACGCGATTGCGGCGGTGCTGCTGTTTTTCCTGGCCCGCCGCCTTAAGCTGGGCGGTGAGCGCGCCGCCGTTTTCGCCGCCCTGTTCTGGGCTCTCCATCCGCTTCGCGTCGAATCGGTGGCCTGGGTCACCGAGCGCCGCGATGTCCTGTGCGGCGTTTTTTCGCTCGGCGCGGCGCTGGCCTATGGCCGCGGCGCACACGCGTCCGCCTGGCGCCGCCGGGCGCTCGTCCTCACCGCGCTCGCGATGTCGGCGAAGATGTTCGCGATCGTCCTGCCCGCCGTCTGGCTCGTCCTCGACCTGCGCCTGACGGGCGCTGCGCGCTGGCGCGAAAAGCTCCCCTATGTCCCGCTGAGCGCGGGCGTCCTGGCGCTTAACCTCGCCGCGCAATCGGCGAGCGGCGCGGCGGTCTCACTCGCGGACTTCGGCCTCACTTACCGGCTGGCCCAGGCCTTTTACGGCCTGGCCTTCTACCCGTGGAAGACCGTGCTCCCGACGGGTCTGGCCCCGCTCTACGAGTTCTCGATCCTCCTCGAGCCTCGTCCCTTCACCATCGCCGCCGCCGCCGTTGCGACCGCCGTAGTGCTCCTCACGCTGGCGCGAAAGCGAGCCCCCGGCCTATCTCAGACCGCGCTCGCGTATAGTCTCCTGCTTTTGCCCGCGCTCGGACTATTCAAGTCCGGCCGCATGATCGCCGCCGATCGCTGGTCCTACCTGCCGGCCATTCCGCTCTCGCTTCTCGCCGCCGCCGCGCTCGACCGCGTCCTTCAAGGCGTCTCCTTTCACGCGGCGGCGGCCGCCGTTCTCCTCACCCTCGCCGTCCTGACCCGCGTACAACTGCCCGTTTGGTCCTCCGACGAGGCGCTCTGGACCCGGGCCGCCGCGGCCTCCCCCATGAGCTTCTTCGCCCTGGAACGCCTGGCCGAGGCCGAAGCCGCCGCGGGCAAGACCGCTTCAGCCGTCGCCCGCCTCAAGAGCGCAAACCGGCTCAAACTCTTCGTCGGGGCCATGGCCACGCAGGTCCGCGCACGTCCTGACTACACCAGACGGTAGCTGGCGGGCCGGAGACCGGGAGAATCGGAGAAGTTTGGTGACACCATGTCATTCGTCGCCGAAGCTGCGTCGGAAGCATACCCCCAAAAATCGACCTACGTCAAGAGTTCGCCGACTCCGAACACCGAGCTTATCATGACAGGGCTGAGCGCAGCGGATCAAGTGCCTTCTCGAACACCTGCTCAGCCACTGCGCGCAGATTCTCCTCGGTGACTCCCTGCCCGCGCAGCAAGCCGACTTTCGTCGTGTGATGAGCCTCTTCAAACGCGTTCACATCGTCCGTGAGCGCGCGCAAGCCGGTGCCCGCACCTCGGCCCAGGGAGCGCCAGGATCTTGGAAAACAGACCTTCAGGGCCCTCGCCCAGGGCCGCGCCCACTCCGAAATCTCCTCAGCTTTACTCAGCCTCGCGATGGCCAGGACTCGCCCAAGATCCTTCGCGGATCGGAGGATAGTACGTCCCCCGATAGCCCTACTCATCGTTTGCGCGCCCACGACCTCGTGCGACAGCAGGTTCGCGAGGGCCATCATATGCGGCGCGCCGTAGGTGATCCCGATGTGCGACTTAAGGCGACCGATGGCCGCCAAGCCCATGAACCGGAAGCACGGCAGGCCGTACCAACCGGCGTGGGTCTTCGAATCGATCCGCAAAGGCACCCACTTCTTGGCTTCGCGCTGATCCTTCGCGGGAAGTCCGAGGAATTCGATGAAGTATCGCGTTGAGCCGGGCGGGTAGAGACGCAACGCCATCAGCTGAGCAAGCGGCTCGCAGCTTTCCCTGGGATACGACGCGTCGTGCCGGGTCCATCCATCAAGGAAGAGCCGCTCCGCGATCCTCTTGCAGGACACCATGTGGCCCGCAGGATGGACGACGAGGTCCGCGTCCTTCGTGTTGACCGCGCGGTCCTCCAGCGCGGCGCGGAAGTGGTACGCCGCAGCAAGGCTGCCGACCACGAAGATGTGCTTCTGCAGGGGCTTGGGGAAGTCCCGGTGAAGTCGTTTGAAGACGTCGACTGGATCGAGCCCGCTCATCGCCTGGGCGCGCGAGAAAGACGCGCTACGAGTTCGTCCGCTTGGGTCGTCAGGCGCAGTTCGTACAGGTCCAGCAAAGTCTCGACGGGATCGGCGTACGGAAGCCTGCCGGCTCGGTCCTGCTCGAAGAGCGCTTCCGCGCGCGGAAGCGCATGGACGACGAGCACGTGCTCCGAGGACGGCGATGGCGAGACGCTCAGAGCGGAGTCGAGCTGTTGAATGAAGCTCGCGTCGAAGGACCCATGGGGTGCGTGCGCCACCACGTCGAGCCTCGGAAGCCCATTGAGATCGAAGCGCCGGTCCCAATGGCGAGCCGATTGAACGCCGCCGAGGCAGACGCCCCGGGGCTTCATCGCTTCGAGCCTTTCCAGGAGCGCTACAGGATCGGGCTTGCGTCCCGTGGCGTCGATGAAAGCGAGGGGGCGTCGCAGCGATGAGGCGAGCGACAGTATTTCCTGCCAAGTCTTCTGCGGGAACGCGCGAAGCTGGACGCGCCGACTGGGAAGCCGCTCCAGCTCGCCGAACTCCTCGAGCTTGCGCAGGGCGCGGGCCACGGTTGGATAGGTGGCGCCGCTCTCGGCCTGGAGCCTGCGGCACGACAGAGGACCGGTCTTGAGCAGCCAGTGCCGGACGACCAGCTTGAGAATTTGGAAGATCGTGGGGCTCATCGCCGCGCGATGGACAGTCGGCCACGCCGGCCGGGACTTCCGCGTGCGAGTCAACCGGGCGATCGGCTGGACCCACGGGAAGCTGGGTGAGACCGCCTCACTGAAGCCCTCGACCACGAGTGCCAGCCGCCGCGAGACATCCCGCCGCACGAGCCCTCGTATCGTGTTCCACTCCTTGCGGAGCCTACCCTCTGAAAACTGCGAGCCGAGAAGGACGATGCAGCCCTGACGAGACGCCCCTTCAATGAGCCACCGTGACACGCGGAGCGCCGTGGCGTCCAACTCGCGAACGCCCTGGGCGCCTGCGATGACCTCGATGCCGCGCGTCCCGTCGCGACTGACCAGGTCGACTGAGCTGTACTCCCGTCGCCAACCGAGGGCAACAAGCCGGTCCTGGAGCCACGGCTCACTTTGCTCTCGCATGTCCACAGTATAGCCGATCAATATATAATTAGCAAGTGTATATTAAAATAGAAAGTATATATTACCTTTCTAGTTTCTGTTACCAGAGGTCCGCGCTCATAAACGCCCTCATCTCACGCGGCGGCCGCCGCCCGACTCAAGAGCGCGAACCGGCTCAAGCTCTTCGTCGGGGCCATGGCCGAGGGCGTCCGCTCGCGCTCGGAGTAGAAAATCAGCGTTCTGCTCTGGAGTCGCACGGGATTGGGAAGCCGCCGGGCCCGCCAGCATCCTGCAACCCCCCAGCCCACGGCTACGGCGACAAGCAGCATCCCGACAACGGCAATGACGCGGGAGCGGAGACGACCATCACCCGGCCCTTCCTGAGGGCGCACCTAGCCTTCATGATAGGGGGAAAGACTTGAGCCTCTGCTGCACCGAGTGAAATGATATAATCGTCGTTGTCGCCTAAAATCCTCGTTATCCGGCTTTCCAGCCTCGGTGACGTCGTCTTGACCGGGCCGGTGTATAAGAGCCTGAAAGCCCATTGGCCCGCTTGCCGGGTCACGGTCCTCGTCAAACCCCAGTTCGCGGCCGCCCTCAAGGGGCACCCGGGCGTGGATGAGGTCGTGCCCTTTACCGGCATTTTGGACGCCGTTCGTCTGGCCAAGGATCAGGGGTTTACCCACCTTCTCGACCTGCATGGCAACCTGCGTTCATTCCTCATTCGCGCCCTGGCGGGGGTCCCCCACACGGCGACCTACCGCAAGCACGCTTTGGCCCGGCGCCTGTTCGTGGCCCTGCGCGTGTCCAGCCCCGGGCTCCAGCTCCATACCGTGGACCGCTACCATGAGGCGCTCCAAGCCTGGGGCGTGCCGCGCGCGCCGAGCGTGATCAGCTCCGCGGATTACGGGGCGAACGGGTCCGCCCGCGGCGCTAAAAAAGTCCTCGTCATGCAGTCGGCCTTCCTCGGCGACAGCCTGCTGACCTTGCCCCTGCTTCGCAGCCTGAAAAAAATACTGCCAGGCGCGTCGGTGACCGTGCTGACTATGGCCAAGACCGCCGACATATTCAAGGGCACGCCTTGGGTCGACGAGATATTGATCGACGACAAACGCGGCCTTCACGGCGGACTGACGGGGCCGTGGAAGATAGCGGCCGAGCTCGAGGCGAGAGCCTTCGACCTCGCCGTGATTCCCCATCGTTCGCTGCGCTCCGCGCTGATCGCGCGGCTTGCCCGCATTCCCCGGCGCATCGGCTTTGATTCGAGCGCCGGCAGCTTCCTACTCACCGACACCGTCCCCTTCTCCTGGCCCATGCACGACCTCGAGCGCAATCTTTCCCTGACCTTGCCTCTCGGCTCGGGGGCCGCGCCCTCCGCCGGAGAATCCCGGTATGTGGTCGCACCCAAACTGAGCGCGAAACTCGCTTCGGCTCTCGCCGACGCCGACGCGGGCGCGGGCGTCGTCTTGGCCGGCGTGCATCCCGGCTCAGCCTGGGCCACGAAGCGCTGGCTGCCCGAACGTTTCACCGAGCTCTGCGTGCGCCTGAAGGCCGATGGTCTCACGCCCGTTCTCATCGGCGGCCCCGATGACAAGGCGCTTGGCGCCGCAATCTCCCGGGACAGCGGAGCTCTCGACCTCGTCGGCCGGACCGACCTCGAGGAACTCAAGGCGCTGATGGGCCGCTTGTCCCTGTTCGTAACCAACGATTCCGGCCCGATGCACCTGGCCGCGGCGGCGGGCGTGCCGGTCGTGGCGATTTTCGGCGCGACCACGCGCGAGCTCGGCTTCTTCCCCTACGGCCCCGGCCACCGCGTCGTCGAGGCGACCCTCGCCTGCCGGCCGTGCGGACTTCACGGCGCGCGCGAATGCCCCGAGGGCCACTTTCTCTGCATGCGCCTCTTGAGCGTGGACCAGGTTCATGCGGCTTGCCGTGACATATTGAAGGTCGAAGTCTCCGTTGCCGGGATTCAAGAGCCGCGGAGCGGCTCTTGAATATTCTCCATTTAGAAGACGAGCCCTGGGATTCGGGCATGGCGCACTACGCGGTGACGCTCGCCCTCGAGCAGTCTCGCAACGGGCACCGCGTCGAGTTCTGGGGGCGCGCCGACTCGCCGGTGCTGAGCGAGGCCCGGCGCCTGGGCCTCGCGGTGCGCGGCTGGGAAGGCGGGGCCGCCGGCATCCTCTCCTGGAGCGACCAGCGCCGCGTGGCGGGCGCGTTCGCGCCGCGAGTCATCAACGCCCATACCGGCTGCGCGCATCTCACGGCGCTGATAATCGCGGCCAAGCGCCCCTGCGCCGTCGTGCGCACGCGCGGCGACGCGCGGCCCCCTAAAGCCGGAGCGCTCACGCGCTTCGTCGCCGCGCGCACGAACGCCTTCATCGCGGCCAATCGCCCGCTTGAGGAGGCGCTTAAAACCGCGTTCCCCGACGCGATGGTCGCGCATGTCGCACAAGGCATCGACGGGCCTTCGCACGCGACCTTTCTGCCCGCGGCGCCCATCGTCGGCATGATCGCGCGCTTCGACAAGGTCAAGGGCCACGAGATTCTTCTCGACGCGATCGCGCGCCTGCGGACCACGTTTCCAGATCTGCGCGCCCGCTGCGCCGGCGAGGGGCGCCTCCTTGAACGCCTGCGCTGGCAGCTCAAGCCCGCCGGAGTCGAGGGCATCGTCGAGTTCCCCGGCAGAGTCGCCGATAAATGGGCTTTCATGGCCGCCTGCCGCATCGGCGTCGTGCCCTCCTTGGGCTCGGAGGCGGTCTCACGCGCCGCGCTCGAATGGATGGCTTTGGGCCGTCCGCTGATCGCCTCACGCGTCGGCGGCATCCCCGATCTCGTTGAAGACGGCGTCACCGGCCTGCTCGTGCCTCCCGGCGACTCGGCCGCACTCGCTTCGGCCCTGTCCTCCCTCCTCCTCGACCCAAAGAAAGCCGAGGCCCTTGGCCGCGCCGGCCGCGCGCGATGGGAAAGTGAATTCGGATTGAAGGTGTTTTACGAAGCGACCCAGCGGGTTTATGATGCAGCCACGGCCAATATTCCATCTTGACGGCGAGCCGGGATTTCGCGGCGGGGAGCGTCAGCTCCTCTACCTCGCGTCGGCCTTGCGCGCGCGCAATCGCCGCGGACTGATCTGCGCCCGCGTCGGCGGCGAGCTCGAGGCGCAGGCCCGCAAACAAGGCTTTGAGACGGCCGCCATGTCGCTGGCGCTCATCTGCCGCGCCCGTGCCGACGGCGCGATCCTCCACGCCCACACCGGCCGCGCCGCCGCAACGGCGGCGCTGGCCGCTTGGACCGGCGCGCCCGTCGTCGCGCATCGTCGTGTGGATTTCCCCGTGAGCGGGCTCAGCGCGCGGCTGAAATACGGCGCCGCCAATAAGGTGGTCTGCGTCTCGAAGGCCATCGCCGAGATCATGCAGTCGGCGGGCACGCCTGAGCCCAAACTCGCCGTGATCGCCGACGGCCTGCCGGTGACCGCGGAGGAAAGTAAGTGGGCCGCGGTCGAAGAAAATCGATTCACCCCCCCCACTTCCGGGGAGAGAGAGTCGCTGCGAAAAGCGCTCGCTGCGGAGTTCAACTTCGCTTCGGATTCGATTCTGATCGGCAACCTGGCGGCATTAGTGCCGCACAAGGACCACGACACCTTGCTGGCCGCCGCTCTCATCGTTCTGCTTAAACGGCCGACAGTCAGGTTCTTGATCGCCGGCCGCGGTCCCGAGGAAGCGAGTCTGTTCGAGAGCATCAAGCGCATGGGATTGCTGGGCAAAGTGATTTTGATGGGACATCGCGACGACCCGATCCCTCTTCTGAAGGCGTTGGACATCTATGTTCAGTCGTCGTGGGGCGAGGGCATGGGCTCGGTCTTAATCGAAGCCGCCGCGTGCGGCGTGCCGATCGCCGCGACGACCGCCGGCGGCATCCCCGAGGTGGTGGAGAACGGCGAAACGGGTTTGCTCGTAGCCCCCCGCCATCCCGAAGGGATGGCGGGCCTATTGATGCGCTTAATCGACGCCAAGGACCTGCGCCTGCGCCTCGCGGCCGAAGGCCGCAAAAGAGTGAGCCGCTTCGGCCTGACGCGCATGGCCAACGACATGGAGAAGATCTATGACTCCATCTCTTAGCGCGATATTAATCGCAAAAAACGAGGAGAGGGACCTTCCGGGCTGCCTGGACGCATTAAAGGGTTTGACGTCGCAAATTGTGGTCGTTGTGTCGGATGACACAACGGATAAAACGGAAGAGATCGCAAAGTCGTACGGTGCAAAGACATTTATTCGCGCATTTGATGATTATGCCCGTATGCGCCAAAAAAGTTTAGATGTCGCCGAAGGCGACTGGTGTTTGTGGATCGATCCCGACGAGAGAGTCACTCAAGATTTGGCCGACGAAATAAGAAAGGCTCTTTCAGCGAGCCCTCCATTCGTTGCCGTTGATATTCCGTTCTCCGTTCGTTTCCTGGGCCGAGACATGCGCTGGGGCGGCCTCGGCCGCGAAAGCCATATCCGTTTATTCAAGCGCGACTGCGCCCGTTTCACCGGAGGGGCCTTGCACGAAAGCCTCGTGGTGGACGGTCCCGTGTCGACGTTTAAAAACAAGATCATCCATGAACCGTACCGGGACATCCCCGATTATCTCTCGAAGCTCGACCGCTACACGACTTTGGCCGCAGAAAAGCGCTTTGAAGAAGGCCGCCGTTTCACCATTTTTCATCACCTACTCCTCCCCTGGGAATTCTTCTCGCGCGCGTTCCTTAAGCTCGGTTTTCTCGACGGATATCAGGGCCTGGTCTGGGCGGGCTTGTCGTCTTTCCACAGCTGGCTCAAATATGTAAAACTGGGCCGGATGCATAAGGCTTCGAGATGATCGGACTATTCATAATCGGCGCCGTCGGGCTGGGCCTCAGCGCCCGCTGGAACTGGTGGCGTCCCGCCGTCACCGGCGGCATGCCCGTCCTGATGTACCACAAGATCGGAGACTACCCTCCCGGTTCCAAGCTCAAGAAGCTCTGGGTCACGACCGCCGTCTTCCGTCAGCAGCTCGAATATCTGCGCGACCACGGCTACACCGCCGTCGATTTTCGCGACTGGCGCGACGCCGAGAAGGGCGTGCGTCCCCTGCCTGAAAAGCCCGTCATGATCACCTTTGACGACGGCTACATGAATAACTACGACCTCGCCTTCCCCCTGCTTAAGGAATTCGGCATGAAGGGCTGCATCTTCCTCGTCTATGAAACGATGGAGAAGCACAACGGCTGGCACGATCCCACGATGGAGCCCTGGTTAAAAATGCTGACCTGGCGGATGGTCCAAGAGATGCAGGAGTCCGGCATTGTCGAATTCGGCTCGCACACGATGCGCCACCGCAATCTCGCCGAATTGCCGCTCGACGAGGTCAAATGGGAGCTCACCGAGAGCAAGAAGCGGCTTGAGGACAAGCTCGGCCGCGAGATGGTCGGTTTCGCCTACCCGTACGGTTGCGGGGCTTATAAAGCGGACGTGCGCCAGGCGGCGCTCGACGCGGGCTACCGTTTTGATTTTTCCGTTAAACAGGGCATCTCGACTTTACCCTGGGGCCGCGAGAAGGAGGCGGTCAAGCGGCTTTTAATCCGCGGCGACGACACTCTGTTCGACTTCCACCTGAACATGACCCGGGGCAAGGCCAGGTTCTGATGGACATTGTCGCCCCCCGATCGATTCTCGTCGTGCAGTTGCGCCGCCTCGGCGACGTGATTCTGACGACCCCCGCTTTGGAGGCGCTTAAGAAACGCTATCCGCACGCTCAGCTCGATTTTTTAGTCGAGGCGCCCGGTGCTGAGGCCGTCGCCGGCCACCCCGCCATCGATGAGGTCCTCGTGTACGACGCCCAAAGCCCCTGGGGAGCCTTGAACTGGGCGTTCAAGATCCGAGCCCGCCGCTACGACTGGGTGATCGACTTCCTGGCCAACCCGCGCACGGCACTCCTGACGGCGCTCTCGGGCGCCGCGGTCAAGGCCGGACCCGCGCACGTCGCCAGGCGCTGGGCCTACAACCACCGCATGGTCCAGTCGCCGCAGGCCTGTTACGGCGCGCTCGAAAAGGTCCGCTGGCTTGCGGCCCTCGGCATCTCGCCCGCGGACGCGCCGGAACTGCCGCGGCTTATGCTGGCGCCGCGTCCTGAGAAGCTCGACAACATCGTCGGCCTGGTCCCACCGTCGCGCAAGGAGACCCGGCGCTGGCCCGCGCCGTCCTACGCGCGGCTGGGCCGACTGCTGCGCGACAAGCACGGCTGCAAACTCAAGGTGTTCTGGGGCCCGGGAGAAAAGGATTTAGCCGACGAGGTCGTGCGCGGCATCGGCGAGGGCGCGTTCGCGATCCCCGAGACGCGCGGGGTTGCAGACCTCGCCCGCGAGCTCGCCTCCTGCCGGGTCGTGGTGGGCAACTGCGCGGGGCCCAAACATGTGGCCCTCGCCCTCGGCGTGCCGACGGTGACCATTCACGGCTCCTCCGATCCTGCTTCCTGGACGCCCGTGCACCCGGATCACCGCTGCGTGCGTCTGGAGGAACTGCACTGCATCGGCTGCCGCTTAAACGACTGCCCCTATAATCTCGAGTGCATGCGCCAGCTTCCCGCCGAACGCGTACTCCCCGCCGTCGAGCAGCTGCTCGCCAAGACGGAGGCTCTCAAATGACCTGGGCCAAGCGCCGTAAAAATCTGCAGAGTTCGGTCGGCGGCCGCGCGCTCCTCGGCGCGGCGTCGTTGGCCTATGGCGCCGGCGTTCTGTCGCGACGCGCCCTTTACGCCGCGGGCGTGCTGACGCGCAAGCGCCTCGGCGCCAAGGTCATCTGCATCGGCAATTTGACCCTCGGCGGCACCGGAAAGACGCCCGCCGTGCTTCTCGCAGCCGAGACCTTGCACAAACGGGACCATGAGGTCGCGATCTTGTCGCGCGGCTACGGTCGCCTGGCTCCAAAGCGCGAGGTGTCGGTTCTCCTCGACGGCCGCCGCGTGGACTGGCGCGAATGCGGCGACGAGCCGTGGATGATCCACCAGTCCCTGCAAGGGCAGGGAATCCCCGTGCTCGTCTGCCCCGACCGGGTCAGGGCCGGAGAGCTCGCCGTCGAGATGTACGGCAGCCGCGTGCTGATCCTCGACGACGGCTTCTCGCACCTGCGCCTGCACCGCGATCTCGACATCGTGCTCATCAACGCGCGCGCCCCTTTCGGCGGAGGCCGGCTGCTCCCGCTTGGCGACCTGCGCGAGCCGCTCTCAGCGCTGCGCCGCGCGGGCCTGGTCGTCATCACGCACGCCGACCGCGTGACGACCGCCGAACTCACGCGCCTGCGCGCGGACATCGAGGCTATTCATCCCGGCGTGCAAGTCGTCGAATCCGCGCACAAGGCCGACCACCTGCTCGATGTGAAGACCGAGGCGAAGCTCCCCCTCACGCGCCTCAAGGACACGGCGGCGGTCGCACTGTCGGGCATCGGCGATCCCCTTTCGTTTGAAACCCAGCTCGAGGCGCTCGGCGTCACGGTCGCGCAATCGTGGCGCTACCCGGATCATCATCCGTACACGAGCCGCGAGCTTAAGTCCATCGAGGATCTGCGCGGCGGCCTGCCCTTAATCACGACTCATAAGGATTTCGTCCGCCTGCCCGAGGACTGGCGCGAGCGCCTGAGCGGAGAAGTGTTCGTGCTCGGCATCAAGCTCGAGCTGCTCAAGGGCCGCAACGCCTGGATCGACATGCTCGAGTCGTTGGCGGGCGGCAAGCGTAAATGAAGGCCCGGGCGGCCCTGTTCCTGACGGCTTGCGCCGTCCTGAGCGCCTGCGCGGTGCGCCGCCGGGCAAGCGATCCCGTCCCCCTGGCCTACGTGCCGACCGAGGCGGCGCCTCTGCTCGTCGACCAAAGCACGGCGGCCATCAGCGCGGCCGAGCCGAGCGTCTCGATCCGGCCGCGAGCCGCGGTCAAAGAGCTCAAGGGGCGAGCGTGGGGCCGCGTCGCGATCACGACGACGATCGTCTCGCCTTCTCAGCTGATCGGTCCCTCTGTGCCGTACGCGCCCGAATACCAGGCCCTGCCCGTCTTCCCGGAGAAGCTGGTGTTCAGCATGTCCTGGGGCCTGCTGTCCGTCGGCGAGGCCACGCTCGGCGTGGACAAAATCGTGATGTTCAACGGCCGCCCCGCCTACCACCTCGTCAGCGAGGCCCGCTCGAACTCCTTCTGCGACACCTTCTACGCGGTCCGCGATCTCAACGAGTCCTGGCTCGATGCCCGGACCTTGACCTCGCTCGGCTACTCGAAGAAAGTTCGCGAAGGCAAATTCTTCCGGGACGAGTGGGTGCTCTACGACCGCGACGCCGACATCTACGTCAACCGCCGCGTGAACAGGGACGGAAGCTTCAGCGTGCGCACGGGCACGATCCCGGCACGGGTGCAGGACGTTCTTTCGAGCATTTACTATACGCGCGCTCAGCCGCTGACGAACGGCGACGCAGTTAAAGTCGACGTCAACACGCCCGACAACTGGCCGCTGATCATCAAGGTGATGGGCCGGGAGCCGTTGAAGGTCCCCTTGGGAAAGTTCAAGTCGATTCAGGTCGAGCCGGCGATGGCGCGGGAAGGAATATTCGTGCAAAAGGGCAAGCGTCTGCGGTTGTGGTTTTCCGACGATCCCGATAAGCGGCTGCTCATGATGAAGGCCGAAGTCTTCTTCGGTCATGTCACGGCGGAGCTTCGGGAAATGTTATGATTAACATCCGTACGATGCCGACTTCGCTCGCCGAGCGCAAAGAGCTTCTGCGGACCATCGCCCGCTTTCCCGGGCGCCGCGTCCTCGTCGTCGGCGACCTCATGCTGGACCAATACGTGCGGGGTGCTGTCGGACGCATCTCTCCCGAAGCCCCCGTTCCCGTCGTTCGCGTCACCGGCGAGTCCTCCATTCCCGGGGGTGCCGGCAACGTGGTCAACAACCTCGCCGCTATGGGCGCCCTCGTATCGGTGCTCGGCGTCATCGGCGAAGACGAGGCGGGGAGCCGGCTCGTGGAGCATTTCCGCGGACGCGGGGTAAACGTCTCCGGCGTGTGCGTGGACGTCGAGCGCCAGACCACGCAGAAGTGCCGCGTCATCGCCGAGCGGCAGCAGGTCGTGCGCTTTGATCGCGAGACGTCCGGGCCGCTGTCCGATGCCACGCTCTCCCGCCTGCTCGGGAGTCTTCATGCCGAGCTTCCCAAGGCCGACGCGGTGATCCTGTCCGACTACGGCAAGGGCGTCATCA
>OBEQ011252161.1_pt1 | contig 58506 bp, 78 predicted proteins | sample 1670901 | NCBI WGS metagenome assembly OBEQ01 (sample SAMEA104232315, study PRJEB22302) | groundwater metagenome | biome: forest; feature: aquifer; material: groundwater | place: USA | collected 2011-08-07 | depth 5.4 m
GTTCCAGCTGGAAAGATTGACAATATTCCTGTTGGTTTACAAGTGATTTGTGATGTTTTTCAAGACGAGAAAATGTTTGGGGTTGCAAGTGCGATTGAGAAATTGAATTGATTGTTTGCAATTTGGACAACAAATCTTTTTAAAACAGGTTTCTTTTATAGTTTATGCATGAAAATAAGTGGAGGCGAGTTAAAATGGCTTGGAAACTCAGGTTTTTTTATAAATAATGGGAAGAATATTTACATAGATCCTTACATGATTTCTGATAAATCGGAAAAAGCCGATATAATTTTAATAACACATAGTCATTTTGACCATTGTAGTATTGCAGATCTAAAAAAGATTACTAAAGATGGGACTATTATTTTAGTTCCCGCAGATGCCCAAAGTAAAATAACAAGCTTAAAGCCTAAAGTTGACATGAGAGTTGTTGAAAGTGGAGAAGAAATTGAATTCAAGAATCTGAAAGTTTTAGCTTTTCCAGCTTATAATGTTCATACGAATTTTCATCCTAAGGAAGAAGGATGGCTTGGATATGTTTTGAAATTTGATAAAGTTGTGATTTATCATGCCGGAGACACAGATATTATTCCTGAAATGCAAAAGCTTACCGGGTTTGGATCTGGAAAAGAATTTATTGCTCTGCTTCCTATTTCTGGAAGGTTTGTAATGACTGCTGAAGAGGCAGCTGAGGCCGCTTCTTTAATTAAGCCTTCAATTGTAGTTCCGATGCATTATGGATCTGTTTCTGGAAGTATTGAAGATGCGCACGAATTTAAGAAATTTTGTGATGAACGTGATATTCATGTTGAAATTCTTGAAAAGGAGTAAGAATGCTTTATAAAACCTAAAAACTTAGGAGAAAAATGGTTAGTGATTTAGAAAAAGTGGTGTATTTGGTTCCTATTGTATTTTTTGTATTGGAAAATGTTTGGATTTATTTAATAAAGCACGAAATTGACAGAATAAGCATCACTCTTGAAGTTTTGATTTTGCCTGTTGTTACTTCATTTTACTTAATTGTTGTGAGCCAAATTTCCTTTATGATTATGATCTTGCTTTCCGTTTGTGTTTTGATAACAGCTTTGTTTGCTGAAAGAGCTGAAAGACAAAAAGTCTTTTCAACTTTGGTTGTTATGGCTATTGTTTTAACATTTGTTGAATATTGGTTGTTGTTGAGATAAATAGATTGTTGAAACACATATAATCTTTTAAATTAAATTTCATATTTGAAATAATGACAACTTATGCTGATGCGGGAGTTAATATCGATTTAGGAAATGATGCCTCTAAGATTCTTTATAACGCTTCTCGATTAACTTGGGTGAATAGGGAAGGAGCATTAGGAGAAGTTATTGTTCCTACTAATGATTTTTCAGGGCTGAGATATATCGATGTTAGTGGTTTGCCCAAGGGGACTGTAATGAATATTGGGTTTGATAGTGTAGGAACAAAAATTGAGGTAGCTGAAAGAGTCGGAAGACATGAGACTGTTGGTTATGATTTATTTGCAATGATTTGTGAAGATGTTCTCGTTCGTGGTGCAGAACCTGTTTTAGTTGGTTCAATATTAGAAGTGAATACTTTGAGGAATAAAGAAAAAAGTTATATTGATTTTGTTAGGCAATTAGCTGTTGGTTATGTAAACGCTGCTTGTGAAGCTGGTGTTGCGGTTGTGAATGGAGAAGTTGCCGAAGTAGGAGCAAGAGTTAACGGTTACGGTGATTTTAATTATAATTGGGGAGCAGGTGTTGTGTGGTTTGCTAATAAGGATAAATTATTTACTGGAATGGAAATTAAAGAAGGAGACTCTTTAATTGGTTTAAAGGAAGAAGGATTTAGATCAAACGGTTTATCTTTAGTAAGAAAAATTATGTGGGAGAATCATGGAGATGATTGGCATACTATTCCTTGGAAACATGGAAATCAAACCTTAGGAGATTTGACTTTAACTCCTTCGAGAATTTACACTAGAGCTGTTGTGGATATGATTGGAGGATATTATTCTCCTACGAATGTCGCTATACATGGTGTTGCACATATTACCGGGGGAGGAATTCCTGAAAAACTTGGAAGAGTTTTAAAACCTTCAGGATTTGGAGCGGAAATTGATTCTCCTTTTGAGCCGACAGAATTTATGAGATATGTTCAGGCTGATGGAAGTGTTTTAGATGAGGAAGCTTACAAAACTTGGAATATGAGACATGGTATGATTATTATTTCTCCTGAAAGTCAAAAGGTTATTGATGTAGCTCAACAATATGGAATTGAAGCGAAAAGAATTGGATATATTTCTGATAAGCCTGGAATAAGAATTGTTAATCGAGGGGCTTTTAATCCTGAAAACTGTAAAAATTTAAGTGAAAAAAGTCCTTATAAAAAACTACAAGGTCTTGGAGTATTAGAGTTCTAAAATTAATTAAAAAATAAAAAAAAGAAAACCCGTAAAATACGGGAAATAAATGTTTGTTGAGTACCTGAATTGGAATTATCTGTAAACTTCTATTCCTAAATCAGACATCTCTCTTCTTGAAACCGGCTTTTCTTCATATGATGAAGACTTTCCTAAAACATATGGTGACTTAACTCCAGTCATAATTGTTATGACTCTAACTCTGCCCATGAATTCTTTGTTAATTCTCGCTCCGATTATAACTTGAGATTCTGGGTTTAAGTTTTCAGTTACTAGTCTACCGATGTTGTCGAATTCTTCTAATTTCATATCTGGACCGCATGTAACATGGATCAATGCTCCTGTTGCGCCTTTGTAATCTACATCTAATAATGGGTGTGTTAAAGCTTGTTTAACAGCTTCATTCACACGATCAGATGCATCGCTTTCTCCTATACCAATAACTGAAACTCCACCATCTTTCATGATTGTGGATACATCAGCATAGTCTAGGTTGATTAAGCTAGGCAGTGTAATAGTCTCTACAATTCCTTTGATCATTGTTGAAACTAATTCATTAGCAACAGCAAACGCTTGTTCAATTGGCAGATTTCCGGCAATGTCTACAAGTCTTCCATTATCTAGAACGATTACTGTGTCTGCAACTTCTTTTAACTCTTGAAGTCCATATTCAGCTTTGTCGATTCTAGCTTTTTCAGACTCGAAAGGCATTGTAACTACTCCTATAACAATTGCTCCAACTTCTTTTGCTACTTGGGCAATTACTGGAGCAGCTCCTGTACCTGTACCGCCTCCCATTCCTGCAATTACGAAAACCATGTCTGCAGCAGAAACAGCTTTTTTGATGTCAGAAATAGCTTCTTTTGCAGCTTCTCTTCCTCTATTTGGGAGACCTCCACAACCTAAACCACGAGTTAACTCTTTACCGATAAGAACTTTCTCATCAGCTTTTGTTACGGAAAGGTGTAAAGCGTCTGTGTTCATACCATATACAGTTGCTCCCGAAATTCCTTTATTGTATAGCCATGTTATTGCGTTACTTCCAGCACCACCAACACCAATAACTTTAATGTTAGCTTTTCCAGCCTTCAATTCATCAAAGTTAATACTATGTGTCGATACGTTTTGGATCGCTTCTTTTGCAAAATCTAATACCATTTTTTTATCCTCCTTACAGTTGTATACTGAAGTGTTTTTACTTTCTCCTTGGAAGGATTTATAAAGTTCGCACACTTCTGTCTATTAAGAAAAAGTAAAACAATTTCCACTAATTAATTTATTCACTGCGAATGGATAAATTATTTAATTTATATTGTTGGCAGTTCTTTAAAAATTCTTCTATTTTTCATTATATAGAATTTTCAGCTTACTGAGTGGTTTTCGGATGGTTTTTTGATCTTTTTGGGAGAATTAGTGATCAAATTTGTTTGTTTCTGGTTGCATTTTTTTATTTTTATATCTGTTAAAATATAAAAAAGCATCCATGTCAACTCTTATTCTTCTTTTAGCTTTTCCTAGTTCAAATCCAATTGGGAAAATTGCATCAACATCTACCTCTGTTGGAATTTTAAAATCGTCTTTTATTTTTTGTTCTAAAAAAGCGCCTACCCAACATGTTGCTAAACCTTTTTCTGTTAACTTTAAAAGGAAATTTTGTATTGCTGCGGCTGTTTGTTGTTTTGAAAATGAATCTGCCTGATCTGGAAAGGAATTATTTAGTAATTTTCTTGAAGAGCAGACTATTACAACATAGTGGACTTGATTGATAAAATCTTGTTGAGCATGAGTTGCTAATCTTTTTATTTTTTCTTTGTCATCTACTAGAATAAATTTTGTTGAGAATATTGCGCCTGCTGTTGGAGCATATCTTGCTGCTTCAATTGATTCTACTATTTTTCTCCAGTCTGGTTTTCTATTTGTGAAACTTCTTGTGGAATGTCTTTCTTTGATTGCTTTGTCTAAATCCATGATTTATGGAAGAGATTATGGTTTAAAATAGTTTTGATTAAGAAGCTATAACTCCTCCGCCTAGGACTTTGCTTCCTTGATAGAGAACAGCTGCTTGGCCTTCTGAAACTCCTGTTATGGCTTTTTGGATTTTTATTTGGAATTGTTTTGATTTTTTATTGAAGGTTAATGTTGAAGGTAGTAACTCGCCTACTTGTCTAATTCTTGTTAAAACTTTTATTGGCTTATTTTTATATTTGTCTTGTGATTCATCAATTAAATAGAACTCTTTTAGTGTTAAGTCTTTTTTTAATAAGGCTGGATGTCCTATGGGGGCTGCAATTATTGTGTTTGTCTTCAAGTTCTTGCTGGCTATGTACCATTTTTTATTGAAATGGGGATCGTCGTTTGATTTTGAAATATCTATTCCGTATCTGGGACCTATTCTTTGACCTATGGTATAATAATAAATTCCATCGTGAATTCCTATTTGTTTTCCTTCGGGGGAAAGAATTTTTCCTTTTTTAGGTCGAATACCGGAATGTTGGAGAAACCTTTTTAGATTTACTTTGCCGATAAAACAAATTCCGACTGTAGACTTTTTATTGTAGTTAGGAAAATTATTCTTTTGAGCGATTTCTCTTATTTGAGCTTTTGTGTATTGTCCAATTGGGAATAATGTGTTCTTTAGGTCTTCTTGAGAGAGACGATATAGAAAATAAGATTGGTCTTTTGATTCATCTTGTGCACGATGGAGTTCATATCTTTTTGTTTTTTTGTTTTGACTTATTCTTGAATAATGTCCTGTTACAAGATAGTCTGATTTTAATTTTTTCATTGCTTGGATTAGTAAGGGAAATTTTACTTTTTCATTGCAGTCAATATCAGGATTAGGAGTAATGCCTTTTTTGTAACTTTTGAGCATTTCTTCTACTACGAGTTTTTTATATTGTTTTTCAAAATCTAGAGTTATTAATGGAATATCTAACATTGAAGCTATCTTCAGCGCACTTTTTCTTTCTCCTTTCCAAGTGCATTCTCCTATATCGTTTTTGGAATCTGACCAATTTTTCATAAAACATCCGATGACTCTGTAACCTTGTTTTTTCATTAATAGAGCTGCTACACTGCTGTCTACACCACCAGACATTGCGACTAGGGCTGTTTTTTGTGTTTTTTCCATACCTTTAGTGGTGGGAAAATATTTATAATGGTTTCTAACTCTGTGTTTGCATGGGTTTTGCTAGAGAATTGGATTATGTAAAGAAAGCGCAGAAAGAAATATTACTATTGGCAAGAACTGGTGCTTTGCTTGGATGGGATCAACAAACTCATATGCCTAAAAAGGGAATTGAAGCAAGATCGGAACAATCTGCTTTAATTGATAAACTTGTTCATGAAAGAATGATTTCTGATGAGTTATTTAAAGTTGTTAAAAAATTATTGAAAGAAAATTTGGAGAAAGATGATAAGATAATGATTGAAAAGCTTTACAAAGATATTTCTAGGTCTAGAAAATTACCTCCAGAATTTGTTGAGGAGTTATCTAAAGCATGTTCAAAAGGATTTTCTGCCTGGATAGAAGCGAGAGAGAAAAATGATTTTAAGATATTTGAGCCTCATTTGGAAAAGATTGTTGAATTGAAAAAGAAACAAGCAAAATATATTGATCTGCCTGGTCATGCATATAATAGTTTACTTGATAATTTTGAAGAAGGAATGACTGCTGAAAAATTAAAGCCGAGATTTGAAATTTTAAAAAAAGGTATTTTGGATTTACTTAACAAGATTGAGAATTCTTCAGAGTACAAGATGCAAAACATTGTGCTTATGAAGAGAGACTTTCCTAAAGAACTACAAATTGAATTAGCTAAAGATGTTGCTGAAAGAATTGGTCTAGACAAGGAGAGAAGCGATATTGATTTTGCAGAACACCCATTTACTACTACAATTGATGTAAATGATGTTAGGATCACAACAAATGTTAGAAAAGATGCTTTATTCTGTTTTGGATCTACAATGCATGAAGCAGGACACGCTTTATATGAATTACAACTTCCTGAAGAACATAGATTTGATGTTCTTGGAGATGCTCCAAGTTTAGGAGCACATGAATCGCAATCAAGATTTTGGGAATTAATGATTGGCAAGAACAAACCATTCTGGAAATATTATTTTCCTATTTGGAATAAAGATTTTCACTTGAGAAATGATTTTCCCCAATGGATGAAGGAAGTAAACAAGATTGAGAAAGGGATGATACGTATAGAATCTGATGAAGTTCATTATTGTTTGCATATTATTTTAAGATTTGAAATAGAGCTTGGACTGATTTCTGGAGAAATAAAAGTTAAAGATTTACCAAGAATATGGAACGATAAGATGAAAGAATTTTTTGGTGTAATGCCGAAGAGTGATAAAGAAGGAGTTTTACAAGATGTTCATTGGAGTGGTGGATCAATTGGATATTTTCCAACTTATGCTTTAGGAACAATTTATGCCTCTCAATTATATTCTGCATTGAAAAAACAAATTCCAGATATAGAGAAGGATATTGAACGTGGGAACTTTAGTAGAATTCGTGAATGGCTAAAAGAAAATGTCCATAAACATGGAAGAAAGATGTTTGCTGATGATATCATAAAAGATGTTTGCGGAGAAGGACTGAATGTTAATGTTTATTTGAATTATTTGAATGATAAGTATGGCGAGATTTATAATTTGAAGTAATATAAACGTCCCGAAAAGGACTCGAACCTTTGACCCCATGGTTAACAGCCATGTGCTCTACCTGCTGAGCTATCGGGACTCGATCATGTGAAAAACACATCATATTTAAATTTAAGCCTTTGTCTTTTTTCTTTTCTTTGGCTTTAGACCATAATCTGTAATGGGTGCTGGATGGTGCTTTTCTAAATAAGCATAAACATTTGCTGTTTTTGCTCCTTTAATTAAAGAAGATAGAGCACGAATGGCATTTTCAACTTCTTCATTATTTCCTATAATGCCTATTTGATTATTTTTTAATACTAATATGCAGTTTGTTAGAGTTTCTATACTCTTTAGAGTTTTTCTTCTTGTTCCAATAATCCTCCCACGAACTCTTTCTAAATTTGATGTATTTGAAAATTCTTTTATGTTAATCACTTGGAAGATATTGTCTTCATCTTTTAATGTTAATGCCTCGTCTATTGAGAAACCGAAGTTTATTGCACCTAGAACTTTTTCAGCGAAGTATTCATCATCCACACTTCCATTTATAATTATTATTCTTCCTTTGTTTGATATTGTTATATTTAACTTTTCTTCTAAGACTTCAACGTTTTGCAATATCATTCTAGATCTTTCTGATAGTATGTGTTTCATAGCGCAAGACACCTACGGTTTCTTACCGCTCTAGCTTCCCTTATTAGTTTAATTGACATATTAATTTAAATAAAAGTAGAGTTAAAAATTTATGTTTTAGAAACCTTGTTCAATATTTTTTAAGTATCCGTTTTCTCTGAGCCATTGTATTGATGTTGGATTGTACTTGAACAGAACGTCTGCTTTATCGTGATCAAACTCCCATGGCTGAACAATTACAAAATCACCAGGGCGTAACCAAAGGCCACGTTTTAATCTTCCAGGAATTCGACAATTTCTAGATTTTTTATCAGAACAAAGTACCATCATTTTATTTCCACCTAGACGTTGTTCTATCATTCCAATTAATTCTTGACCGCGGGGGAGTTTAACTCTTAAAACTTTTTGCTCTCCTTCTTGGTCTTTTCTTTCTTGATTTTGTTGTTTGAATGATTTAACCATCTTATTATAATAAAACTAAAGCAACTGGAATATTTTGGACTGTCATAACACTTTCCTTTGCTACAAGTCCTGATTTTATTGCTATTGCAACAGACTTTTTACCAACAATATTGAAAGTTGCGTCTTCTGTCGCACCTTCATGAATTATTTTTTCAACTTCCTCTTCATTTTTTTCGTCGCCATCGAAAAAACTAACTCTAACATCAATCTGCATTTTTCCTTCTTCAAACACTCTTCCTATTAAGTCTGAATCACAGATTGCGATCATGTCTCTATATCCGTTATGGATTTTTACTTTCATCTTTTAATTACTTCTTGTAATTTTTTGCTTGATCTGCAGATAAGATTTTAGCCATGTTTGTTCCACATTTAACACACTGGCCTTTTGCCATAAATGTGCCTCTTGTAGTTGGCGCAACTTTAAAGTCTTTCATCTCTCTGTTTGTTTTGCATCTCATACATCTTCCTTCTAAAGCCATTTTTAACCTCCGTATTAAAAAGTTTACAGCACTGTTAATTTTTGCTGCTTTAAAAATCCTTCTATATAATATTTCTTAACGATAATTTTATAAAATCTTTATTCTTGCTTATTCCATGTCAAGAGGCGGGGTGTTGATTTTATTTTTAATTGTTATAGGTGTAGCGGCATGGTTTATGTTCGCTAATGATGGGAAATTTACTGGATTTGCGACTGTTGAACAAAAGTATCCTGATATGGTTTACTTAGGAACATTTTATGATGCTGGAAAGGGAAACACTTATGCTTCTGATTACGATGTTTTTATGGATGGAGTTTCAAAAGGACATTTTGATTCTGCTCTAGAGGCCTGCAAATTATTCTTCCCTAAAAGTGAAAAGGTCTGGGAAACAAGTGTAGCAGGAGAAAAAGAATCTTTTAGTTCTAGATCTGGCAAGAGGTCTGTAAGAGATTCTTATGCTAATTATTGTTACGGTTAATAAAAAGAACCAAGGTTCTTCTTATGACATCTCCTTTAAATTAGTTCTTTATGTGAAGTTTTTCAAAGCCCAGAATATTCCAATAACTATTGCCATTCCAACTAGTGAAATTAGTAAAGAAATAATTGCAGGTAACTTGTCTTTATTTTTAATTAAAGAATAAATGCTACAGATGAATAGGAGTGGCGAGAATACTAGGATTGCTGCAAATCCTGCTTGAGATAAACTGGAAAAACTAGAATAATTTCCTAGAAAAATAAAAACAAAACCTAAAATAGTTATTGTTAGTAAATTATAAAGAATTAACTTTGATTTATTCATTTTATATTCTTGCTACGGAATGTTTTGCTCCACAAGCAAGACAATGAATAAAAGCGAATTTTCCATCTTTAATGATTTCTGTATCTGGTTTACCACATTCTCTGCATATAACATAATCTTTTGTGTATTGATTTACTTTTTCGAGTATTTTTGAATAAGGAACAATTCTATTTAGGACTAATCTGTCTCCCTGTCTTTTACCTGCTGCAGCTAATTCTTTTAAAAGATATTTTTGTAAATGTTCTGGGGAACGTCTTAAATATGAAGAAATTTGAGTAAAATTGATTATTATAGTTTTATTTCCTTCTATTGCAGAGTTAATTCTAGGAATTTCAAATCTTTCTTTTGCTTCAGTTATGGGCTTGATTTTCTTATAAGCGTCGTTTAATAATGTTTCATAGTCTGCCATGATATTTGAAGCGATAATTAGCTTTATAAATGTTTTATGCTTGGTAAATTTATGATATCAATAAAAAATATTGTGCTTGGAATTGCGATTTTTATATTGACAATGTTTGTTGGAATTTATGGAATTAGTGCATTGTATGAGAAAGCTCCACAATATGATCATTATTGTCCTTCTAATATTAATTTTAATCAGAGTTCTTGTGAAGCTGGCGGTGGCGTTTGGGTTAATAATACTGTCCAGTATGCTGTGGATAAGGGTGGAGCGCCTAGGGCTATTCCTATTGCTGAGGGAGGATATTGTAATTATGATTATACTAAATGTCAGAATGAATTCAATAATGCCACTGAGAAATATCATATGAAGGTTTTCTTTGTTGCTGTACCACTAGGTGTTGTAGTTATAGCTGTTGGTGCTTTGGCCTTTGGACTTGAAACAGTTGGGGCAGGACTTATGGCTGGGGGCGTTGGGATTTTAATTTATGGTATTGGTGGATACTGGCAATATACAAAAGATTGGCTTAGATTTTTAATTTCGTTTGTTGGATTGGTTATTGTGATTTGGCTAGCTTATTATGCAAATAGAAGATGGCATAATGATGGGAAGAAACAAGAATGAAAAGTGGTTAACTGATTGATTTCAATATTATTTTTTAGAACTTAAATTTAACTCCAAGGTTCATCGGCTGAAGGACCGTAAATTGATGGTACTTTTGCACCTACAAGTCTTAAATATATTGAGAATTGTCCTCGATGGTGTATCATATCCATGACTGTTAGCCAAAGTATGTCCATTTTTCTTACATCTCCCAATGTTTTTGCGGCTACGTGGAATTTTATAGTTTCATTCAATTTTTCTTCTGAAAAACTTTTAACTTTATCAACGATTTGTTGATGGGATTTTTCATATTCAGATATAACCTCATTTATAGTTGCAGGCATAGTATGGCCACCAAATTTAATTTCTCCGTTGAGTGCACCGTCAATCATTACTTTTTCTTCTGTAACAAAGATCCATGCTAGTTCTTTTGCACTTTTTGATATTTCATGAGGTTTAAAATTCTCACGATTTACAGGAAATACTTTTAGAACTTTGAGAGTGGTTTGAAATTCTTTTTCCCACATATTAAGAAACATTTCCTTTTCAGATATCATTACTCTTAGAAATTGGGAGACTATATAAGATTATTGTATTTCTAAAAGATATTTAATTTTACCCTAGATATCTAACTTTGCCTGGGCGAGGCTCGAAGATTATTCCTTCTTCAATCATTCTTTGTAATTCTTGATTAATTAATTCGGGTGAAGCTGTTGGAATTCCCATGATTATTTTATCTCTTTCAATTCCTTCTGTAATTTCTGCTTTTTTTATTAATTGCATTATGGAATCTTTCAAAGCAAGTATTTCATGTTTTTGCATTATTACATTTTTGCTAGTGTCTTGTTCAATTTCAAGTTTTCTTACAAGAAGGTAAGATGGATTAACTTCTTTTATTATTTCAGGAATAATATAAATTTCATTATTAAATTGTCTTAGATTTCCGATGATAATAATTGTTTGACCTTCTGTTATTGAGGAAACACGTTCAATTGCGTCACCAAATGCTCTGATACTTATTTGTCCGGAGGCATCATCTAAAGTTAAAGAAGCATACCTTTTTTCACCTTCTGAAGAATACTTTTCAATTACATTCCCTATTACATTTACCCTTACTAATCTTTTATCTCCTAATTCTACAAAACTTAACTTTTCTCCTTCCATGATGGGATTGCCTCTAATTAAGTCTCCAATTTTTACTTTGTATGCTGTTTGTCTTTTTAAGTCTGCCATTTGAATTCTTACTACTCTATCTTTCCTCCTCCTTTTTGTATTTTTCGTGAATGTCTCTATATTTTTTTACTAATACACTACTGTCTACCAGAGGCCTAGGCTGCATTACCCCATTGCGTTCACATTTTGTAAATCTTTCTTTTCTAAAACATGAACAAATCTCCATTGCTTCCTGAGAATCAAAATATGGGCCATTACTTCCTCTATATTCATTTAATAAACATCTTGGGCGTTCTGTCTGTTCTCCTTGAAAAAAACTAAAATTTTCACAAGTTGTTTCTACATGGCCGTTATCTGGACGGTATTGGCCTGGATCCCTATTAAGGTGCAGTAATAATACTTTTTTTAATTCTTCTCTTTGATTTTCCATTTTACATCATTTGTACGTAACCTCTTCGCGGATTAAAAATAATTCCTTCTTTAAGAAGTTTTTCTAAAACTTCATCAAGTTCTGTTTTTGATATATTTTCTCCAAGCTCCTTTGTTATTTCTTCAACAGGAATGAGTTTTCCCAATCTAGATTCTAAACCTGCTATTGTCTCTCTAACAAGTTTTATTTTATTTCTTTGTGATGTTGTGATTCCTGAAGAGATTCTGTCAATGTCAAATGTTTTTGTTTCATAATCATAACCTACTTGCATTAAATAATATTTCATTAGATTTATTGCTACTATGGCGTCATCAATTGTTACCTTTGTACTAAGTCTACATTTTGCTACCGCTTCTGATAGTCTAATTAATGCTTCTAACTGCCTTGCAGAAATCGGTATTGGTCTTAATGCTCCTTCTGAAGAGGTTGGTGCATTACGTAAATCTACATAAAACTTTTTTATCTCTCTAATTGCTTCGTCTGATAAAGCTGGCTTAAATCTTTGTTTTGCATAAGCGATATATTTTCTAAACAAATCTCGATCTATTACCATTCCTCTTTGTTTTAATTGATGTTCTTTTAAAACGTGCTCTGCTATTGCCGAGTCTTTTGCTTTATCGGGGATGTCTCTTAATGTAAAGATTACGTCGAATCTGTTAATTAATGTTGGAGGAATGTCTATTTGTTGTGCAATTGGTTGATATGGATCAAAGCGGCCGAATTTTGGATTTGCAGCTGCAAGGACAGATGTTTCTGCCCTTAGCGTTGCTTGAACGTTTGCCTTTGAGATTGTTACAGTTTGTTGCTCCATGGCTTCGTGCATAGCCGATCTATCTTGGGGGTCCATTTTTTCTAATTCATCAATACAAACTAATCCTTTATTGGATAAGACCATTGCTCCTGCTTCTAAAGACCACCCACGAAGATATTCGTCTTTTACAACTGTTGCAGTGAGCCCTGCACCGGTTGCACTTTTACCTACTACATAACGCCCTTTAGGAGCAATAGTTGACATAAATTTCAATGTTACTGACTTTGCAACTCCCGGGTCACCCACAAGAAGAATGTGTATATCTCCACGGGTGGATGTTCCATCTGAACGTATTTTTTTAACTCCACTGAACAATTGTAATACTAGCGATTCTTTTATTTCTTTGTATCCGTAAATACTTGGAGCTATACTTTCTGCAAACTTTTCAAACACTTTTGGATCTTGAGAAAGTTCTTGAATTTGTTTTTCATCTTCTTCAGTAATATCTAACTCTTCAAACGTTTCTTCTAAAGGAATTATATTGTTTGCTTCAATCGCTAGATCGAAACGAGTTGATAATGACCCTGATGGTAAAGGGACTGGAACTTCTTCTAAAACTCCAATAACTCTAACTTTGCTTCCGGGAGTTGTTTTTTCTTCCATCTTTGGTTCAACTAAATCTTCTTTTAAAAAAATGTTCATTCTTCTTGGTTGTTCGCCACCGGAAAGAGATTCTGGAGACTCTTCGATTACAATTCTTTGTGCGTCTACCATTTCTTTTGTTAATAACTTAAACCCTCCTTTTCTACCGCAAGAACATCTTGAAGGCTCACGAAACTTTTTTTCAATTTGTAATACTGAAATAATTGTTCCACATGAAGGGCATTCAAATTTTGCATTTATAACCTGTGGACGAACATCGGAAGCTTGTCTGACAATGCCTTCTAGCAGGAGAAGACGGTTTAGGTCTTTTGACCTTATATTTCTGACTTTGGTAAAGTGTACATCTGGGAGATTTTGCAATCTTATTCTTGCATTTGAAACAATTCCAATCTCTTCTAGTGCTACTTCTAGTATTCTGAATGTTTCTTGGGGTGTATTGATCAAATTTTCTGCTAGGGTGGGCGAAAATTCACTTAAAGAGTCAAAATCGATTAATATCACATTTTTGCCTTCTCTAATAGATTTACCAATCTCTTTCTTATGTTTGTCCAAAAAATCTTTTGCTTCTATAATCAAATCCTCTGTTTTTTTCACCTGCTCCATTGGAGTTGGAATGGCGTAACGCTTTTATAGATTTCTGTTGAAAATTACAGGGTTTTATGAGACTTAGACTATTTGGGAGTGATAATAATATAGAAAGAATAATAAACATAATCCAATAAGTTTAGTTATGGTAAATTTCGATATTTTTTCTGTCCCAAAGGAATTTTATGAAAAAATGTTGGAGGATATTAAAAATGCTAGGAGTTATATTTATCTTGAAACATTTATTTACTGGGACGATGTTATTGGCAAAGCTTTCAAGAAGGCTTTGACACAGAAAGCTAAAGAGGGTGTTAAGATTAAATTATTATTAGACTCTTGGAGTGCAAAAATTCCTAAAGACTATTTCTCTGAATTGGAAGGATATGGTGGGGCAGTAAGATATTTTCGTGAAATAAAATATGTTTTGAGAACTGTAAGTAAAAATCATGAGAGAAATCATAGAAAGTTATTACTTATAGATGGAGAATTATCTTATATTGGGTCAGCTAATATAAGCGCAGAATTTTATCCAAATGGTAGGGAATTAGTTATGAGGTTGAATGGAGATATCACAAGAGTATTTGCTAGAACTTTCTTGAAAAATTGGAGTGAAGTTGGCAATTTAACTCCTAAGAGAATTAAAAGAATTATCCATAGGGGGTTTGAAATTATACAAGATATCCCTTCTGAAATTTACAAGGCTACGGAAAATAAATACATTAAACTAATTCAATCTTCTAGGAAGGAGATTTTGATAGAATCTCCTTATTTTGTTCCTTCGAGAGGGATTAGGAAGGCCTTTGCCAGGGCTATTAGGAGAGGTGTTAAAGTTAAGGTTTTAATTCCATTTAAATCGGATATGTATATTGCTGATGTTGTTAGAAATAGGTATTTAGGAATAGCTTATAGAGATGGCGTTGACCTTTATTATTATCCTAGAAAAACACATGCCAAACTATTAATTATAGACAGTAAATTCTTTTTGCTTGGTTCTACAAATTTAGATTACAGGAGTTTTTTGCATCAGTATGAGATTAATTTGATTGGCCGAGATCCGAAGATGATTAAGGCTTTGAAGGATTTCTTTAATCAGGGTTTAAGGGAAGCAAGTTTGTTTAATTATAAAGAATGGAAACGTAGATCTTCGTTGAAGAAATTTCCAGAATTATTTTTATATCTTATTAGAAGATATGTTTGATTAACTATGTGGAAATTCTAATGTTCTAAGAAATTTATATGTTGTTATATGATTTTCTAACATGTAATCCATAAATGAGTTATACTGACTAAATACCCGCCCATATATTGGTGATCGAATTAATTTATCTACTTCTCTATTTATTTGCTCTTCAGATAGTGTTTCGGTAGAGGGTAGCTCTGGAAATTGTTTGTCTTGAATCTGAACCTCTTTTTCAAGTGCCATTATGATTTGGAATTAATGAGTGTTCTTTTCTTTCTTTTGCTCTTTTAATACTCTGTTAATATTCTTTTGAAGTTGTTCCATGCTATCTTCTAATTGTTGTTTGTTTTTTGTTCCAGTACATACAAGTTTTCCGTTGCTGAATAATAAGAATGTTGCGTTTGGGTTTATTAATTTGTAAACTAGTCCTGGAAATTGTTCTGGTTCATATTCTATGTTCTCTAGATGTAGTGCTAAATAGTTCAGATTTAATTGAACATTGATACTTCCAGAAGCAACAATATTTTGAACATTTATTTTTGGTTTATCTGTTATTCTGATATTAATTCTTCTTAATTGTTTTATCACTGCGTCAATAGCTTGTCTAACCTGTTCTACAGATTTTGTTCCTGTACAAACAAGATTTCCCGAGGAGAATACTAAAATTGCCGATTTTGGTTCTTTAATTCTTAGAACTAAACCTGGAAAAGTTTCGGGATTATACTCTGTATTACCTTGAGTTCTAGCAAGTTTTGTTAAAGGTATTGGTTTCCCAAGAGAAGTTGTCGCAACAATATTTTGAACTTTTAATGAGGATTTTTCCTTCTTCATCGTGGTAATAGGGGGCAGATTTGCTTTATAAAGGTTTTGGTTTTTAAAGGTTTCGGTAGGCCTGAAAAGACATTATTTTGGATGAGAAAGTTTATTAATAGTCCTGAGTTTTTTATCACATGTCTAGAGGAAGAAGAGGTGGACGTGGTAGTGGAAGAGGGAATAATGGTGATTATCTTGATCGTGCTGTACAGCAAGGAATCGGTGAGATCATAGAACATCACCCCCAATTTGGTGGTGTAGAGAATTATTTAGTGCAACATTTAGATAAAAAAAGACTGGGCGATAAGGCAACTGCTTTATTTCAAGAAGCTCAATCTCGAGGAATGCATGGAGATGCACAAAAAGATTATGTTCAAAAGGGAATTGCAAACTATATTGCTTCTGGAGAGGCCTTTGATGAGAGAGCTAAAAAAATAATTCTTAACAAAAGTTTAGAAGAGAAAGCAAAGAGTGGATTTTTCAGTGGATTTTCTGCCAGAAGGGAATTAGAAAGTGAGAAATATTTAGACAATGCTTTGAAAGGATTTAGAGATTTGTACACTCTACTGCAAAATCAAGAATACCAACACGCTATGCCTGAGCTAGTTGATGCTGCTCGAGATGTTTATATGGCTGGAATGCTGAAACCTGCTATTGCAATATTGAGAGAAGAAGGATTAATTGATGATCGTAAGTACAAACAATTGAGAACTAAGTTAAATGAAAAAGCTAAAAGAGGAACTCAACGAACTACTGAAGCAATTGAACATTATGCTAATTATGAGCAAGTTGCAGCAGGAATTTTTGGAATTGGGGGTGTTGCACTTTTATTGATTTCTATTAGTGGTAATATTACTGGAAATGTTATTGGCAATTTAAACAAAGATTGGAATTTTGGCTTTTTATTTGGGGGAGTTTTATTACTCTTTTTATCTTATTTTATTTTTAGGAAGAAATAAGATTTAGTTTTATTATAGCTTCATTTTATTCTCTTTGCTTATCATACTCTTTTTTAATTTCACTTAAAGATGCTATATCATGCAAGCCTCGGTCTGGCCTTAGAGCTCTGAATCTTGGGAAACGCAAGGCGAAGCCGGATGAATATGATGGAGATCTTTGAATTTCTTGATATGTAACTGATACTACAATCTTGGGCTGCACTTTTACTATTCTTCCTTCATCTTCTGTTATTAAAGGTTTTAGTAAATTCGTTAATTCAATGAAAGAAACTCCCTGTTCCTCTTTTTCTTTCAAACCTGTTGAAACTCTTCCTATTTCCAAAAAATTACCTTCGTGTTTACAAGCGAGGATAAAAGATGATAGCCATCCGCCCCGTTTTCCTGTTCCGTATTCTGCTCCTACAATTACTAAATCAAGATCGTTTTCAGATGGTTTTATTTTTAACATGTATCCTACTCTTGATCCTGGTTTGTACTCTGCTTCTAAGTTCTTCATCATAACTCCTTCTTGATTATTTTTTAAGGCTTCTTTGTAGAACTTTTCAGCCTCTTTTTCATTATCAGTTATTATTTGTTTTGCAGGAATTATTTTCCATTTTTCTGATTTGATTATTTTCCTTAATAATTGGGAACGTTTTTTGAATGGTTCTTTTAGAAGAGATTTATTCTCATAGTACAGAATATCAAAAACATTTAGCTCTATTGGGAATTTAGCTCTCACCTCTTCTATGTCGTATTTTCTTTTTATTCTTTGAGAAATAGATTGAAATGGCAAATATTCATGTGTTTTTCCATCATAACCAACTACTTCCGAGTCTATAATAAACGAACTCCCTTTAACGTATTTTTTTACGTATTCTGCTACTTCTGGAAATTGTTTTGTGACGTTTTCTAAACGACGAGTAAACATGGACACGTTACTATGTTCGTCTTTGTTAATTAACAGACGGAATCCGTCGTACTTGTATTCTATAGCTGCTGGTTTACCTACTGTTTTGAAACCTTCCTCTATATTTTTTGCTTTTTGTGCTAGCATTACTTTTAGAGCTGTTCCAACTTTGAGTTTTGTACTATCTAATTCTTTTAAACCTCTTTTAGATCTGATAAAAACTTCTCCTATATCATTAGACGTTTCTAATGCAGATGCAATTTTTTCTATTGCCTCTTTTTTATTTTCAGGATAAAATGCTTCTGCTAGAGCATCTCGAATTGTTGATTCTTTTATTCCTATTCTTAAGTCTGAAAGAAGAGTTCTCATTAAATATTTGGCTTCTTTTCCTGAAGAACGAGAAAACAATTCTGCTATTAATTGGCTTTTTTTATCTATTGCTCCTTTGCCTTCTATTTCAGGCAGTTTTCTTAAATTTTCTATGATATTCTCTACATTCAGATCTTTTGAAAATAGGGTTGATTGTTTTTTGTTTTTACATAATTCTTCAGCTGTTTCTCCCAAATCTCCTGTTGAGCGCCATTTTCTTACAATATCCGATGTGGAAATTCCAGTTGACTGTGATAAAGTTTTTATGGCTATCTGGCTATTTATTCCTAAATTCTTTTCATAATGGGATGGAAAGATTCTTCCTTCTAATAGGTAAAGAACATCTTTTTCTTTTTCGTCGAGTTGTTTAAGAAAATGGGCAAGAATTTGAGTTTTTTCTAGTCTTTTTGTTGTAGATGATAGAGCTTCATAGACTTCAACAAGTTTGGAATATTTCATGAATAATTAAAGAAGAAGAGGTTTTTAAGATTTTCAATGACTTATTTCCCTTGTCTATTTCTTGCTCTTAAACTTGGTCTGACTTTTTGTTCATGCGATTTCTTTCGCAATCCTCTGGACTTCTTGCCTGAACTGGTTAGACCACGGAAGACACGACCCTTTTGAGAAGGGCTTGTTATCCAAGATGTTGTTCTATCGGACTTTATTTCAGGTTTGTCTGGATCTACTAGGATAACTTCATAGAAATAATATATTCCGTCTTTTCCAATTTTATATGAATTTAATACTTCTAGATTATGGAACTTATTTGCTGCTCTTTGTTCTGCTACCCATTGATAGTTCATCTTTAATGTTTTCCTGATTGTTAATCTTTTTGATCTTCTACCTTTTTTCGGTCTAGACTTTTTTCTTCCACCACGTTCTATTCTAACTCTTGCTATTACAAATCCTTTTTTAGCTTTGTAGCCTAAAGATCTTGCTTTATCTAACCTTATTGGCTTTTCAAGTTTTACAACTGCTTCTGAAGCACGCCAGTCGATCATCCTTTGTCTTAATAATTCTATGTTTGGCTCTCTCCAAGCTTGCCTCATATAATGATACATTCCTTTAGTCATGTTTATTCAAAGAGAAAAACGGTTTAAAAAGTTATTTGTTTGTGTATTTGGTTAGTTTTATAAACAGTTATTGTTTGATTTTTCTGAATGAGGCTGTAGCTCAGCCAGGTAGAGCACTGCTCTGATAAGGCAGGGGTCCACGGTTCAAATCCGTGCAGCCTCATTAATGATAGGGTTAGATGAACTTTCTTTTTACTCTTTAGAGTCAAGTTCTAGAATAAGTTTTTCATCTTTCAATGAATATTTCTTTATCGGAAATTTTACAGGAATAAGTTTAGAATAAGATTTGTCTTTTCCGATAGCTTTTACTTCAATACTATTTTCCAATTCGTTGATAAATATGTCTTTTAAGGATTTTACACCAGGAATTTCTATTTCATATACTAGCTTGTTAGAAAGCCTTCTTACCGTTGCTGTAGCTTCTTGTCTAGGGAGGGATGTTAATTTTCTTACATTTTCATCTGAAATTTTCTGAGTGTGGATCATTGGAACTTGTTTTACTAATTTAGTTTGATTTATTGCTGGCATTGCCCCAAATGTTTTCACTTTTATTTCTGGAGTTTTATCTCCAAATGAAGATATGCTAATGCTTATTCCACTTTTCTTTGTTTTTTTACCAGTTTCTTTATCGATTGCCTTATCTAGCTCTTTGAATTGTTTGTCTAACTCTTTTACTAAAGAATTGAATAAAGTGTTAAATCCGAAAGGCAACTGCATATTATTCAAGTTAAAATCGTCTTCTTTTCCAAGGAGACCATAATCCTCTTTTTTTGAGTTGCTACTAGCATTTCTTCCGCAATAAGGACAGAAATCGTACTCTTTAGAAAATTTTTTTTCGCAGTTTGAACATTTTTTTCCAAACATATTTGTAAAGAAGATTTAAACTTTATAAAGATTATGATGGTATCCTACTTGTGCAAAACTTTTTATTTGGGTTAGTACATATATACCAATGAATAGCAAAGAGGCAGAGTTAATTAAGAAGTATAATATTGATATTGAATCTTTAAAAAAAGAGCAATTGAAGTTAGCTAAGACTCTAGTTATTGAAGACAGTTGTGACTTCTCCGAGGTAAATTTAATTGCGGGGATTGATTCTGAATTTGAAGGAAGTAATATTCTTTCAACTGTTTTAGTTGTGGACAAAGAAATGAATATTTTAGAACAAGCCTATTCTACTGGAAGAATGAAGTTTCCTTATATAACTGGGTTTAGAGCTTATAGGGAACTTCCTGCAATGTTGGATTCTTTAGATAAATTAGATGAAAAACCTGATGTGATTTTTATAAAAGGACATGGAATTTCACACCCTAGACTAGGGATTGCAAGTCATTTTTCTTTGTCATCAAATATTCCTTCTATTGGTGTGACTGAGAGTTTAATGGAAGAAACTGAATTAAGGGGCGAGGATATTCTGCTGAATGGAAAAGTTGTTGGTAAAATATTCATTAGTAAAAAAGGAGCAAGACCTTTGTATATCTCCCCTGGAAACTTGATTTCTGTTGACACTGCTCTAGAGCTTACTAAAAAATTTATGAAATACCCCCATAAATTACCTGAGCCTTTACACTTGGCTGGAAAGTATGGTAAGAAAATGAGGAAGGAAGTTCTATCTGTTGGAGGTTGATAAACCTTATATATTGTCGAAGTCTTGCTATTCTATGGCTGAATACATATGTGATAAGTGTCATGATACTGGTATGATGAGAGATGCAGATGGCAGTGTACACACTTGTTGGGATTGCTTAGCTGCTGGAAGATTAGATTCCCACTCTAAGAACGTAAGAGATTCTGGTATTCAAATATAGTAATGTTTTTATAGTAAAATAATTCTGGGTTTGATATGAGAGAAAGAACTTTTAGAAAGCCAACTGTAAGGGAACTTTTTTCTATGCAAGGTGTTGAGATCCCGAAAAAGCTTAGTAGAGATTATATTTTCCAATTAATGAACTCTGGAGTTTTAGATTTTGCAGGACATAGTTATAGGGAGGCTGTTGGAAGGGTGGAAGGTTTAAAAGATGATAAGAGACTTATTTTATTTCCTAGTAAATTTAGAGTTGAGGTGGGAGATTCAAATCAAGGAATAAAATCTTTAGATGACTTAATGAAAATAGATGGCCAACAGGTTTTAAGAGATTTTTCTGGAAGTGAGAACGTTCCCTCAGCATTGACAAAGGATTTTACCGAAAGATTTGAGGTTTGGCCCTATGCGCTTTTGAGAGCAGCCACTAAATATGTTGATATGGAGAATCCTCCTATTGGTTATTACTGGGTTGGTGGAAACGGCGATGCAAGAGCCGTTACATGGCTTAGGGCTACTGCCGGGGCTGAAATGGAAGTAATGAAGAAGAAAGGAGATTTTCATGGCGAGATTATGGATAAAGTCCCCTATGCAAGAAATTTAAGAGTTAAAGTTAATTCGAGAACAGAAAAGGATGTTGTTTACAAATTTAGTTTATTTAGGTTGCCAATGCATTCAAAAGGTGATCTAAGACAATATTCTGATTGGAGAAACTTGAGTCACAATTCTAGTGATCCTGACACAAGTTACCGTGGAGGAGAACATGAAAAAAGAGTTGGTCCTGTAAATCTTTGGTCTGCTACGACTATTTTTGCATATTATGCTGCAATGAATTTTGTTGGTCAACATCCTGGATGGAGACAATTTAGAATAAATCCATTTTGTATCCCCAAGGATGAAAAATCAATTGATTTTATAGACAACTTAAGATTGAGAAGTTTTATTTTACATGAACGTGAAAATGGTCTATACACTTTAGAAGTTTTAAATAAGACTGAAATTGAAAAGGTTGTTGGAGCTAGAACTGGATTGAGAGGTTATGATTCTTGCTGGAGACATTGGGGCAAGAAAGATATTGGATATTTATACAATCCTATAAATTAGTTAGTTTTTTATAGCTATTTTTGATCTTTTTCTTATGGTAAAAAATAAATTTTATGTTACAACTGCAATAGATTATGTTAATGCAAGCCCACATATTGGTCATGCGTTTGAAAAAACTCTAGCTGATGCTATAGCTCGTTGGCGTAGTATGAAAGGAGAAGATGTTTTTTTCTTAACTGGGGTGGATGAAAATGCTCAGAAGAACGTTCAAGCTGCTGAGAAAGCTGGAATTCCGGTTAAAGAGTTTGTTAACAAGAATACAAGCTTGTTTTTGCAATTATGTCAAAAATTAAATCTCTCAAACTCTGATTTTGTTAGAACTACTGCTAAAGATCATGCCATAGTTGTTCAAAAAATAATTAAAAAAATAATTGATAAGAAAGATATTTACAAAGGAGTTTATGAAGGACTTTACTGTGTTGGATGTGAAACATATTATTCTGAAAAAGAATTAATTAATGGGCGATGTCCTGAACACTCAAATATTACTCCAGAATTAAGGAAAGAAGATGCTTATTTCTTTAAGTTAAGTAAATATAAAAAAGAATTGTTAAAAATTATTCCTGTTTATGTGTTTCCTAAATCTAAAGCCAATGAAGTATTGGCTAGAATAAAGGAGGATGGGCTTAATGATATTTGTATTAGTAGAAAAGGAGCTAAATGGGGTATAGATTTTCCTAATGACAAAGACTATAAGATCTGGGTTTGGATTGATGCATTAATAAATTATATTTCCGGATTGAAAGATAAAGAGAAAAGCTATTGGCCTGCAGACTTGCATGTTGTTGGAAAAGGAATTAATTGGTTTCATTCTGTTATTTGGCCTGCAATACTGTTGTCTGCTGAATATAAATTGCCTAAAAAATTATTAGTTCATGGTTATCTCAACCTAGGAGGACAAAAAATGTCTAAATCTATAGGAAATGTTATTGATCCTATTGAATTGATAAATAAATATGGAAGTGATTCTGTAAGATATTCTTTATTGAAATGCTCTGTATTTGAAGACTCTGATTATTCTGAAGAAACATTGATTAATAGACATAATACCGAATTAGCTAATAAACTTGGGAATTTGGTTTCGAGAGTTAGTACTTTAATTGAGAAAAATGGTGTTGCTAAATGTCCTAATAACTTGCTGAAAAAATTGAAATTGAAAGAAATTGAGAAACATTTTGATAATTATGAATTAGACAAAGGATTGAACTTAATCTTTGAGTTTATTGATAATTGTAATGGATATGTTCAAGAGAAAAAACCATGGGAAACAGGAGATAAGAAAGTTCTTTATGAGTTGGCTGATTCAATAAAAGCTATTGCAATCCTACTTTGGCCTTTTATGCCCTCTAGTTGTGAGAAGATAGCTAAACAGTTTGGTTTTGATATTAAATATGAAAATATACAAAAACCTATAAAGTCTGATGACCTTAATAGAATAAGAAAAAGCGAGATATTGTTTAATAAAATTATTTAATGATCATGGCTTTGAGTGCAGGAGATGCGGAACACATCGAAGTGAATATTTTTTCCTTAGATTCAATTATGTTCCCTGTTCAGGTTTATTGTTCTGTTTCTGGAGTTACGGAAAGTGCCGAATTTTTAAGGATGGATTTAACACATAATTGTCGGCGAGGTATTTATCGTTGTCAACATGATAGAGAATATATTTCTTTTTTAGATGATAAGGATTATAGAAAAGTTTAAAGATCTGAATTCTTTGATAAAATTATGAAAGATGAAATCTCCTATGAAGATTTTGAGAAGTTGGACATAAGAACAGCTAAGATATTAAAAGCTGAAGAAATTGAAGGAGCAGACAAATTATACAAATTAACTTTAGATGTTGGTGATTTAGGACAAAGAGTGGTTTGTGCTGGGGTTAAACAATTTTATTCTATGAAAGATTTGAAAGGAAAGAAAGTAATTTATCTTGCAAACTTAAAACCTAGAATGTTGAAAGGAATTGAAAGTAAGGGTATGATTCTAGCTGCATCAAATGAAGGACATAGCGAAATTATTTTATTAAGTGCTGATAAAGCTGAAGAAGGTTGGGAGATAAGTTAATATTGTTCTGCTTCTACACTCTTTTTAGAATATAGTGCTGGCAATAAACTACTTGCCCCTATTCTTATTCGACTAGGATCTAACTCAATTATTTCAGATTGGTCGAAGTTTGCTGCTTGCAGTAAACTGTGATAATTATCTGGAGTTACTCCTCCTGAAATCTTAACTCCCATTCTAAAATTGCTTCTCATAAGCTTGAGAGCTTCTGGTGTAGCACCACTTTGTGAATATCCTGTGGAAGTTTTAACAAAATCTATTCCTTCAGATTGGGCTAGTTTACAAGTTGCTTCTATTTGTTCATTTGTTAGATTAGATATTTCAAGAATTAATTTTGATCTCATGCCTCTGGATTGGATAAACTCATTAACCTGGGCAACATAACCGAAAATACTCTTTCCACCAATTCCATGTCTTGGGCCATTATATGGCAAGACAAAATCTATTTCACTGGCTTCACTTTCACTTGATCGCGATATTTCATTTTTAACTATTCTGAATTGATCGGAAGTAACATAAATGTTTGGATTAGGAAACCCAACTACTGCTGCAATTAAAGGACGTCCTGCAAGTCGGGGCAGAGCTTCTAAAGATTTACTAGTGTAATCTAAATCATAATGTCGAACACAGACTGCATAAGGGTTTAAACTTCCTACTTGGCTTAAAAATTCATCGAAAGCTTCTTGCCTACCAAATACTGAACCTTTTGGATGTTTTGTGAATGCGTCTTCTGTCTTTAGAAAAGTATGATCTGTTATTGCTGCAATGTCTTCGGGGGTTAAATCATTAATGGCTTTGCTTTGCATATTTTTTTGTAGATGATTGGTTATATAAGTATTATCGTGTTTTAACCAAACCATCTTTCCCAAAGACTTTGGGAATCTTTTTTAGAATCGTATTTAACACCTAACATCTTTGCAGCTATTTCTTTGTAAGCTCTTGCTGCTTTTGATTTAGGATGAGTGTAAACTATTGCATTTTTTAGATTTATTGATTCTTGAATAGAGTCGTCTTCTGGAATCATACCTAGAATTGGAACTTCAAGCATTTCTTTTACTGTTTCAGGAGACATTTCAAATTTATTTTTTCTAACTCTTGTGATGATCACACCACGAACTTCTTTTTTTAATTCTTCTGCTAACTTTATTGTTTTTAATGCATCTGTTATAGCTGGCATTTCAGGATTTGTGACTATTATTAGTTCATCGGCCATTTTTATAGCTGACATTGCCTCCTCCCCCAAACCTGCTGCACTATCCACTATGATATACTCTGAAATATTTTTTAGACCTTTTGATATATCTTTTAAGCTGCCCATTTTTATCTTTTTGAGATCTTTTATTGATAAAGAAGAAGGTAAGATTTTTGCTCCTGATTTGTGTTCATAGACTGCCTCTTCAATATCTGCCTTTCCTAAAAGAACGTGATTGAGGTTTATAGGAACTATTGGGGAGCCTAGATGTAATCCCACATTAGGTGTTGTCAAATTGGCATCCACAATTAGGGCTTCTTCGCCAAAGTAGTTTATAGCAGCCCCTAAATTAACTGCTGTTGTAGTTTTGCCCACACCACCCTTCCCCGATGTTATTACGATAAGTCTTGACATGTTATTTTTTAACTTTAAAAGTTGTTTTAGCCCATTAAGGGGTTAAAAATGGTAAGAATTTACTCCTACGATGAAAGAAATTGTTTCACATAGCTTATAAACTTTTCTAAAAGTTCGCCATATTCTTTGAGTTTATCCATGTTAATATTGATTTCTTTCCCCTGATAGAAAATGCGAAGATTAACATTTTTCCTAAATTCTCCTTCTCTTTCATACCTGAGAGAATCAATTTTTCTGAACATTTCATAAACCTCTAAAGTTTTCATAACAATTTCTTGCTTTTGGAAGACTTTTTTCATTAAGTCGATTTTTTCTATAGGACTAGTAGGAATTTTTGAGATAAGTTTCTTTTTCTTTGCATGATGGAGTATTGCATCGATACTTCTCTCTATCATAATCCTCCATCTAAAAAGCAGATTTATGATTACATCACAAGTTTTGGTGTACTTAAGACTAACATAGAGGAGGTGATCTGCACTGATTTTTTCTTTTATTATTTCTTCCATATCTTACGTATCTCACCTCTCTTGGTAAAATTTCATTAAAGAGAAGCAAAGAATCTATGTGCAGGAAGTATTTATAGTTATCTTTTTAAAGGGAGTAGTTAATTGGTTAACTTTATAATGGCTTCGGCGATGTCTCCTGTTTCTTCAAGAGCCCTTTTTGCCTTTTCATGACTTGAACTGGTTTGATCCATAACTGTTTTTATGTCTTCTTCGGAAAAAGCTTCTTCTCGCTCAACCCCGGAAATTTGCCATGTAACCTGTCCTTGCATTGTTACTTTTGCTACTGAAGCGTTTTCGATAATTATTCTTTCACCTGAGTTTTTGTGAATCACAACTTTAGAAGCATCAATATCTTCTTGTTTTACTCCCATTTGCTTCATTATAGCTTGCATTTTTTTAGGGTCTATACTTGGAAGCATTTTAAGCAGCTGCTGGAGGAGCAATTGGGAAGAATATGTTTAGAATTATTACAAAAGCTATGATTAAGACTATGAACCCAATAACATGAACTGGCTTTAGCATAAAAACACTGTCATATTCTTCGTTAAATCTCATTAATCCGCCTAATCCGGATGGTACGCTGATATTGGTATCTGCCATAATGGTTAGATAAATTGTCTATATAAAAAGTTTTGGGTTGAAAGATTTTAAAAACTATCTATATGTTTATGAGTTATGAGTGAGAATGATTTTGAGAATAAATGGAAAGCTTTCTGGGATAAAGAGAAAGTGTATAGATTTGATATGAAATCTAAGAAGAAAATCTATTCTATTGATACTCCTCCTCCAACTGTTTCTGGAAAGATGCATATGGGCCATGCTTTTTCATATTCTCAGCAGGATTTCATTGCAAGATACAAAAGAATGCGGGGATTTAATGTATTTTATCCATTTGGAACTGATGATAATGGACTTCCAACCGAAAAGTTAGTTGAGAAAACTAAAAATATTAAATCTAAACAGATGAGTCGATCAGAATTTATTAAAATCTGTATGGATTTCTTGAAAGTAGAATTACCAAGATTTATCCAAGATTGGAAAGATATTGGAGCTAGTTGTGATTTTGATATATTGTACTCAACAATTGATAATAATTCTAGAAAAATTTCGCAGAAGTTTTTTATTGAGTTGTATAAAATGGGTTTGATATATAGAAAAGAATTTCCAACAATATGGGATACTGTTTTTCAGACTCCAATTGCTCAAGCTGAATTGGAAGATAAAGAGAAAGAGAGTTTATTTTCTACTTTGAAATTTACTATTTCGGGAAAAGAATTGTTAATTGCTACAACAAGACCAGAATTACTCGGAGCTTGTGTTGCCGTGTTTGTAAATCCAGATGATAAAAGATATAAAAGTTTAGTGGGTGGGAAAGCCAAAGTTCCTTTGTTTGATTTTGAAGTTCCTATTATTGCTGATACTTCAGCTGAAATGGAAAAAGGAACAGGCATTTTAATGGTTTGTTCTTATGGGGATAAATTTGATGTTGATGCTATTCAAAGACATAAGTTGCAGCCTAGAGTAATCTTGAATAAAGATGGGACTTTGAATATTGAAGGGTATAAGGGTTTGAATGTTAAACAAGCTAGAGAAAAGATTTTGGAAGATTTGCAAGAGAAGAAGTTGATTAAAGAACAAAAAAAAATAACTCATGTTGTAAACGTTTATGAAAAATCTGGGAATGAAATAGAGTTTATTCCAACTGAACAATGGTTTATCAAAATACTGGATAAGAAAAAGGATTTTGTAAAAGAAGCTAGGAAAATAAATTGGAGACCGGAATTTATGTTTAAACGTTATGAGAATTGGGTTAATGGACTTGAGTGGGATTGGTCTGTAAGTAGGGAGAGACATTTTGGAATACCTATTCCTGTTTGGGTTTGTGAGAAATGTAATGAAGTTATATTGGCTGATGAAAAAGAATTGCCTATAGACCCTAGTGAGAAAAGTAAAGTTTGTAAGAAATGTGGTGGTAAAGGAATTGGTGAGAAAAGAGTTCTTGATACTTGGGCAACCAGTTCTTTAACACCAGAAATTGCTTCATCTTTAGTTGGGGGCAAGATCAAAGTTCCTTATTCTTTAAGGCCTCAGGCACATGATATTATTAGAACTTGGGCTTTTTACACAATTGTAAGATCGTATTATCATAATAAGAATATTCCTTGGAAAGATATTGTTATTTCTGGAAATGTTAAACTCCATGGAGAAAAGATGTCTAAGTCTAAAGGCAATGTTGTTGAGCCTCAATTAATTGTTAAGAACTATGGGGGTGATGCTTTAAGATTTTGGGCTGCTTCTTCAAAATTAGGGGAGGATTTAGATTATTCGGAAAAAGAAGTTATTGCTGGGAAGAAGTTTGTTACTAAGTTATTGAATGCTTCTAATTTTGTTTTCATGAATTTGAAAGATTACAAGCCGAAGAAAGTTCAATTGTTGGAGATGGATAGATTATTCTTGAATGAGTTGAATAAAGTTGTTGTACAAAGTGTTAAGGATTTTGATAATTATGAATATCATAAAGTAAAGAGTAATATTGATAATTTCTTTTGGAAAGTGTTTTGTGATTATTATTTGGAAATTGTAAAGAAGAGGGTTTATTTGGGAAAGGGCAAAGATAAGGAATCTGCCGCTTATGCATTGTATACTGGCTTGTTAACTTTATTGAGGTTATATGCTCCGTTTACACCTTTTGTTACAGAGGAAGTTTATCAGAATCATTTTAAGGTGAATGAAAAAATGAAGAGTGTGCATTTATTGTCTTGGCCTGAAAAAGTAAATACTGGAGTGGGAAAAATTAATGAAAAAGTGTTTGAAAGAATGATTGAAATAATTGCTGAGGTGAGGAAGATGAAGAGTGAAAATAAGAAGGCTATGAATAGTGAGATTGTGTTAACTTTGGATAAGAAAGATCATGCTTTGTTAAAAGGGGTTGTGGAAGATTTGAAAAATGTAACTAATTCTAGGGAAGTGAAGATTGGGAAGTTTGGTGTTGAGTTTGTTTGAGTATTATAGCAATTATTATAAATGAGGAGTCTTTATGTTAAGTATGGCTGAAATACCCTTGAAGAAAATTCAAACCATTGCTGTGGTAAAACCGAGAATTATGAAAGTTTCTACTCATTATTATTCTCCTTCAGATTTTTCAGAAGGTTCTTCAAATAAAATATATTTTAATAATATGTTTATGGGTGTTGATTTTAGGCCCGGAGATTTTATTGGAGCACATTCTGTTTTTGAGTTTTCTGAACCGATTGCTGATCATAGCGGATTAAAAAATTCAAGATTGGATTTAGGAACAATTGTTACTCATGTCGATGAACCAAGATGGATGATTTCTCTTACAGATGAAAGAGGGTTTAGTTTGGGATCTCAATATTCTGAAGAATTAAAAAATCCTCTTCTTTTTTATAATCGTGAGTTTATAACAGGTTGGCAGAGCAATGCTTTAGGTAGTTATAGGGCTGTTTTTGAAAGAATAGAGAGTGTTTTTATGAGCGGCTCACAGATACCTAAAATCTTTTGATCTTATTGAATATTGGATTAACAATCTAAATGCTTAAAAATAATTAGAGTTCTTTGAATTTATGGTGTTGTTTGAAGGTGTTGAGTTTGAGTTATTCAATGATAGTAATATTAATAGTGTGGCTTATGGAAAATTTAGATCTGATATAGAAAGAGTTTCGTATAATTTACAATCGGAATTTCTGGAGGTAATGAATGAATACTTTGAATTGCCTAGTGTTAGAAAATCTATTGGAATTAGGGCTTCTTTTGATTTACCTGGATTTGATGGAAAAATTATTTACCTGCCCTTTGGGCCCTCTAGGTTCAAGAGTGTTAGGGGTTTAATAGAAGTTGGTTTTGCGTGTGCTCATGAAACTGGACATTATTTGCATTGGTGTGCAAATCCTGTTTTTAGTAGAAGAGCTTTAGGTGTAAAAGGAGGAGATGTGTATCTTTTAGCTGAGAGTGTTGCTGAATTAAGCGCTTTGTGTTTTTATGGACTTACTAAACGTACTCCTCCTCGTTATGAAAATTCTTTACTTGGTGCTGTTTATGATTTTTATATGGAAAGAGGTTTGGACTCTTCTCTGGATGCTTTGACTGGACTAGTTGGGTGTGATGAAATTGAACCAACTTGGGATCTTCACATTATTAAGGAGAAGAAAAGGGAACTTGGGAAAAAATTGAAACAAAAAGTGATTACTTAACTTTAAAAATACATTTTCTGTTTGATAAACATGGATGATCAAGAGAAACAGAAGTTGGAGGAGTTTATTACAAAAATTAAGGGGTATAAGGGTAGTCACACTGAACTTGTTTCCGTGTTGATTCCAGCAGGATATGCTCACTTCTCTGTTAGTAAACAATTAGAAGCTGAGAAATCAACTGCTAAAAATATTAAGTCAACTAGTACGAGAAATAATGTTACAGATGCTCTTGAAAGGATTATAAGATATTTGAAGAGTATTGATAAGACTCCTAAAAATGGTTTAGCTATTTATTGTGGAAATATTTCTCAAACAGAAGGGCAGGATGATTTACAATTGTTTGAAATTGAACCTCCAATGCCTTTGAATATTAGATTGTACAGATGTGATAAGGAATTTGTTTTAGAACCTTTAGAAGAAATGCTTGAAGTTAATGAAGTCTATGGATTAGTTGTAATGGATAGAAAAGAAGCAACTATTGGGCTACTTGAAGGCAAAAGGGTTAAAGTTTTAGAGCATATGACCTCTGGGGTTCCTTCTAAAGTAAGAGCTGGAGGGCAGAGTGCACAGAGATTTCACAGAATTACAGAAGGATTAGTAAAAGAATTCTTTAGGAGAATATCTGAGAGGATGAAAGAAATTTTCTTTGAGATGCCTAAATTGAAGGGAATAATTATTGGAGGGCCAATACCAACTAAGGAAGAATTTATGCAAGAAGCACAGTTAGTTACGAAACTGAAAGATAAAGTTCTTGGACTAAAAGATATAGGTGATGCTGATGAAGCTGGCTTGAAAGAATTGGTTGCTAAATCTCAGGATTTATTAGCGCAACAGGAAAGTATTAAGGAAAAGAAATTAATGGAAAGATTCTTTGAAAATTTATCTAGAAAACGTGATTTAGTTGCTTACGGATATGATGAGGTTAAGAAAGCTTTGGGATATGGGGCTGTGGAAGTTTTATTCCTATCTAAGAAAGTGAGTAAAGATGTTCAAGATGAATTGAGACAGATGGCAATGCAAATTTCTGCTTCAGTAGAGATAATTTCTACAGATACAACAGAGGGTGAACAATTCTTTAATTTAGGCGGAATTGGTGCTATTTTGAGGTTTGGGATTTAATTATAATTCATAATCCTTTTAAACTTCTTACTTATTCTATATTTATGACTGAAAGTATGTCCAGAAAGACGGTTGAAGAACTTGATTCAAGCCGTGAGATTGAAGATATGAATAAAATAGAAGCGGCTTTATTCGTTTCCGCTAGATTTTTGTCTGTCAAGGAGATTATTTCACTAACTGATTTAAATCCCATTATAATTCGTGAGTTGATAGAGAAAATTAAAGAAAAATATGATAAAAATGATTCTGCTATTGAAGTTGTAAAAAGAAATGAGATGTGGAAAATGGATGTTAAGCAAGATTACTCGTTTATTGCAAATAGGTTAGCTACTGGAAGTTCTGAATTTACTAAGGCAGAACAAGAAACTTTGGCTTTAATTGCCTATAAGCAGCCTATAAAACAATCTGTGATCATTAAAATTAGAGGAAATAAAGCTTATGAACATATTGCTAAATTTAAGGAACTAGGACTAATAAAAACTAAGAGGATGGGGCACACTGCAGAACTTTCTTTGAGCGACGACTTTTACGATTACTTTAGTTCAATAGATAAGGGAGATGTTATTGCACCGATTGGGGAAGAAGTTAAAGATGAACCTTTAGAAAAGGTTCCCAAAACTGAAGAAGTGAAAGGGGAATAAAATGGTAGAAATTCTCACTTTTGTTTATTTGTTTTACATGTTCTTATCTTTGTATTTTTTGCTTCTTTTTACTTTAACTTTTTTACAAAATAAAAAAGAGATGTTTTATATTCCTCCCGTAAAAAAACATTATACCTTGACTGTTGCTATTCCTGCTCATAATGAAGAAGATAGTATTAGAGAGACTGTTGAAAGTGTTTTGAATTCTGATTATGACAAAATAGTTGAGATCCTTATTTTGGCAAATGCCTGTACAGATAATACTTTAAAGATTGCAAAAGAATTGGCAAGGAAATACAAAAAGATTAAGGTTATGAACATCTCTACGCCTGGAAAGGCAAATGCTTTAAATGAAGCAATAAAAATTGCCAAGGGAGAATTATTTGCTGTTGTTGATGCCGATTCTTACCCAGATAAGAACGCAATAAGCTCCATGGTTGGTTTTTTTGAAGATGGAAAAATGGGTGCTGTGACTACAAGAATACAAGTTAGAACTAAGGATAATTTTATTAGAAAAATGCAGACTATTGAATACAAGATTATAGGTTTTACAAGAAAATTACTTGGATTTATAGATGCAATTTATGTTACCCCTGGTCCTTTAGCATTGTATAGAAAATCTGCTCTGATTCATATTGGGGGATTTGATACTAAAAATATGACTGAAGACATTGAAGCTACATGGCATTTAGTTTATGAAGGATATAAAATAAAAATGTCTTTTGCTTCTAAGGTTACAACAGTCGCCCCTAATACTGTGAAAAAATGGTTTAAACAAAGAATAAGATGGAATATTGGTGGTTTTCAGACAATTCTAAAGTATAAAAAAATATTTTTTAGAAGAAATATGTTAGGATATTTTATTCTGCCTTTTTTTGCTCTTTCACTTGTTTTGGGAATTGTGGGATTGGGAATCTTTGTTTATAGATTTTTAAGACACTTTATCTTATCTTATCTGTCCACTAAATATTCTATAGCTGCTCAAACAGCTGTTTTGAGATTCGATGATATTAATTTACACCCTTCTATATTGAACTTTTTTGGAGTTATCTTGTTTATTTTAGGACTCTATTTTGTCTATTTTGCATTAAGGTTTGTTAATCAAAAGACGGGAGAAAAAGAAGGCTTTTTTAATGTTATATTTTACTCTATAGTTTATATTACCATTTACCCTATTCTTTTAATAACTTCCTTATACAAATTTATAAAAGGCAATTATTCTTGGAGATGACATGTTAGAAAATAGAAAACATGTTTTTTGGGAAGCTCTATTAATTGCAATATTGATCTTTTCTATCGGTTTGGTTTTTGGAGTATACTTAGAGCAGTTGAGATCGAGCGACTCAAATTCTTTATTTTATCAATCTGAAATCTCACTATATGATTCTTTAACTTTGGGAAGAGTTATGGATAATCCTTCAGTCTCATGTGATGATTTGAAAAAAGCAAACATAAACTTTGCAGATAAAGTTTATAGTGAGGCTAAATTGTTAGGTAAATTTGATGGAGCTAATAAGATTACTCAAGATATCAAATTGATTCATAGAAAATATGACCTTTTAAGAACTTTACAGTGGATTGACTTGATTAATTTGAAGAAAAAATGTGGAGATATTAATACTGTCGTTTATTTATATGTTTATGAAAGTAATAATATTGAACAAAAGGCTAAACAGTCAGTATGGTCAAAAGTTTTACAAGATTTGAAACAAAATCAAGGCGACAAAATTATACTTTTACCCATAGCCGCTGATCAAAATGTTACTTCTTTAGACTATTTGATTTCTCAGTATAACATTACTGAGTTTCCTGCAGTTGTTATAAACGAGAAGATGGTGGTTTATAATCAGACTAGTTTTGAAGAATTAAGAAGATATTTGAAATAATCACTATCAAAAAGCTTAAAAGTATAACATATATTGATTTTTATGGCTGAATGTTTCAGGTGTAAAGTTTCTGGGGAAAAGGAAAGACTTGTTGATGTTATTTTCCAAGATGAAATTGTTAAGGCATGTGAAAACTGTGCACTTGTTACTAATCTAACCGTTGTTAGGAAACCTACAACCTATCAGTTGAAGGCAGCTGAAAGGCCTGCCAGTGTTTATGAGAGGCTTGCCCGTTCCCGTGGTTTACCAGTTCAGAAGCAGCTTTCAAAAGAAGAAATGGATGAGAAGGAAAGATTGGAGAAGGAAAGATCTAAACAAGATGTTACATTGAAAGATTTGATTGACAGAAAAATGAAGGCTCAGAGACAAGAATTTGAGGAAAAGAAAAGAAATGAAAAGAATATTCCTCCTTTACATTTAGTAGACAATTTTCACTGGCATATTATGATGGCTAGAAGAGATAAAAAGATTACCCACGATCAGCTTGCTAAAGAGTTGGGAGAGTCTATAGCTGTACTTAAGATGATTGAACAAGGAAAATTGCCTGAAGATGATTACATCTTAATACCTAAGCTAGAGAACTACTTTAAGATTAAGTTAAGAACGGATAACACTGAGGATTATGGTTCTAAGGAGAATATTGAACAAAAGCGGGTCATACCAGAAAAATTGAGTTTTGATCCTGTGACTTTAAAGAATTTAACGCTTGCTGATTTAAAGGAAATGAAAAGGAAAAGAGAAGAGGCTGCTAGAGTTCAGAGTGTTAAAAAGGATATTGAAGAGGGTTTGTCAGAGAAAGAGGTGGACGAGCTTCTTAATGAAGATGAGAAAGAAGGGGAAGGAGAAGCTCCAGATAAAAAGTGGTGGCAGATTTGGAAATAAATTTTAATTTATAATGGATGACTGTATTTTTTGTGATCCTTCAAGGGTTGAAGGTGGAATATTCTATGAAAGCGATAATTTATATGTTGTTTTAAGCACACTTCCATTTACAAGAGGACATAGTCTTGTTATCCCTAGGAGACATTTTGAGCTTTATCATGAAGTTGATTCTGATTTGATGAAGAAAGTAGTAGAGGAAATGCCTAGGATAATTAAGGGGGTTATACAGATTACTGATGTACAGAGCTATAACATCATAAATAATAGTGGAATAGATGGCAATCAAACTGTTAATCACATGCATATTCATATTATTCCGAGATATTCAAGAGAAGAACTTAGGCGTGCTATGATTTCAAATGGATCTTATCAATATATGAACGGAGACAGAGAAAGATTATTAGAGCAGTTAAAGAATGTATTTTAAACCTTTGTTTTTTCTATAAACTCTTGCATTGCTTTATATTGTTCTCTAAGCAGACTTTCGTCTTGTTGCCTGGTAGACATTCGATTATCATACATTATAACTTCTCCCTTAGATTGGAGGTTTACACTTGCTCTTAATTCAACATGTGGAAACTGATCTGATTCTAAAGCTTGACAATGTGGGCAGGAATCATAGAGAATTCTTCGTAGTGGCTCTTCGGTTTTTACTAGGAAGAACATTAAATGATATCTTTTATTAAAAGGTAAATGAAGACCTGAAAGTCTTTCTGCTAATGCTAAATCTTTATGCTGCAAAATTACAGCGCTGCTTGTTAAATGTGTAAATGGAGGATATTTAGGGCCAAGCTCTTGGGAATATTCTATTATCCTTTGAATGTGAAGTTGTTGATCATCTATTATTTCATGAAAAGCTGCAAGTCTTAAATGTTCTGCTAAATCCCAATTTCTTCTTGCATTTTGCTCAAGCATTGATTCAATAAGATTATCTATCATCCTGTAAACATTAAAAGTAAGATTTATAAACCTATTTTTGACTAGATAACTATGGTTTTAAAAGTTTTATCTAGTTCGAAAGAAGAAATTGAATTAGAAGTGGACAACCTTAGTGTAGCGGAGATTCTACGTGTTTATTTGAATAAAGATGAGGATGTTACTTTTGCTGCTTGGAGACGCTCACATCCTACAAAAAATCCTGTTCTTTTAGTTAGGACAAAAGGAAAAAATCCTAAAAAATCAGTGGAAGATGCCGTTAAAAAGATAGATAAGGATTTAGAAAAACTTGAAGATGACTTCAAAAAACTTAAATAGACTTACACTCTTTGTGGATTATTCCAGTTATCATATAATCTCTTTGTAATTTCTTCTAATTTGTATAGACCATACATTGAACCATTATTTGATAATATTCTCATTAGTGCTGTAGGTCTGTAATCTCCTCTTGTTGTTGGTATTTTAACTTCTTCATTGAAAATATTAAATTTAGGTAATTTGTTAAAATTCTTTGTAATTATATGTAATTCTGTTCTTCTGTCGTCTGTTTCTACAGGAAAAAGGCACCCTACTGGATCTTCCGTAAAGTAAATTAAAGTTTTTAGCATAGCACCCATATGGGAAGTGATATTTTATTGTTTATAACCATTTATATTGAATATAACAATTCTTATTAACAGTTATTTCTTGTTTTATTTATGAATTATAACAAAGAGGAGTCACATAAAATATTTGAATTTTGTAACGTCATATTCCTAAATTTAGCTAGGTTTCAGGATTATGTGATTCCAGGAGATAGAATCTTTAAAGAGAATCGAGGTGTGAGGATTCTCCTTGAATGTAACGGTAAGGAATATGAAGAGACTATTTTTCCGCAGGCTGATAAATCTTTAGCAAATAACATTATTTTGGCTGTTGAGAAAATTGCCAGAAAATCAAAAATTACTGAAGAGATGTTTGATGATTCGAGTTTGAGAGTTTTTATTTTTGATTTTCCGTCTAGAATATTGGGGGATGTTGAAAAGAATTTTGAATTTGGAAAAGAGGGATTATATGTTGAATATGTGAGCTACAAAGGATTTTTATTTCCTTCTGAAGAATATAAAGACAAGATAGAATTTTTAGAGGCGGTATGTAAGGAAGCTGCATTGACTAAAGATTCATGGCAAAATCGTAGAGCTTTATTCTACAGTTTTAAAGTTCAGGAGTTGTAATGTCAAAAGAAACTAAGATTTCTGCTGGAAGTTATGAATTGAATAAATTTCTTGAAGGAGGTTATGAAACAGACATTATTTCTATGATTGTTGGTCCTGCTGGAAGTGGGAAGACTAATTTTACTTCAATTGTTTCTGTTTCTCAAGCTAAAAAAGGAAACAAGGTAATTTTTATGGATACTGAAGGAGGATTTTCCTTAGATAGAATAAAACAAATTTCTGGAGAAAATTATGATAAAGTAATTGAAAATATTTTGGTTTTAAAACCTACAAGTTTTGAAGAACAAGAAAAAGAATTTAATAAATTATTAAAACTCCTGAATGATAAACAAATTGAATTAATTATTGTTGATGGGATGACTATGCTTTACAGGTTAAAACTTGGAGAAGTTCGGGGTTCTGAAGATGAGATAAAGAGGATTAATAATTCTCTTGCAAGACAAATGAGAACATTAGCTGAGATTGCTAGAACCCAGAGCATTCCTGTTTTAATAACGAATCAGGTTTATTATGATTTTTTGTCTGATGAAGATTTTAAGCAAGGAAAACAGAGAGAAGTTCATTTTGTTGGCGGTGATTTGATGAAATACTGGAGCAAATGTATTATTGAATTAAAAACAGAAGGTGGAAAAAGGAAAGCAATTTTAAGAAAACATAGATCTGTTAGGGAAAAGGAATTGCCGTTTGAAATTGTTAAAGAAGGAATAAGGAAAAAGGGTTGGATCTAGACTTTTTGAGGTTGGTATATTAGTTCTGGTTCGGATCCAATTATTGGAATTGGATTTTTTCCATTAGGTTCTTGAATAGAAATGTTTACATATTTTTTGAAAGGGATTTTATGTTGCCTTAACTGACTTTCTATATACCCTTCTGCCTCTTTAGTGATAATATCTCCCTCATATACTCTTAATAAAACTACTTCGTTTGGAAGTCCGCCTTGAGGTACTTCTATTCTGTATTTTCCGCTTGCTGTTTTCCCCTTTCTTGTTTCTTTTCTAACTATTAGGCCTTCACTCCAACCTGTTGCCTGCTCATTTAACTGCTCAATGAGTTTACATAATCCTTTTTTGTTTTGAGTTGTTCTAAAAACACTGTAGTCCATTTGTTTTTTATTATATTTTGCTTTAAAAGAATTTGTATGTTGGAGTTAGCTTTATATAGGTGATTTTATTATATAGTTTAGCAAAAGGAGGTTAATATGTGTAGCTGGAAATGGACTGATATAATACTTGGTATTGTGATTTTAGCTTTTACTTGGATGGTGTCTGCAGCTTCTAAATGGGTTGTGACTATCGCAGCAGTTGTATTAATAATACATGCTTTGATTCCACATCGTCATAGTGATGTTATGCGCTCTGAAACGAGAAAAAAGCGAAAATAAATAGTTTTATTTTTAAAATTCTTTTTATTTAATGAATTTTTATAATTTTTATTTGTGAAGTTGTTGATTTTCACTTGAATCTTCTTTCTTTTGGGGTTCGAAGGTTTCTATTTTCTTTTGCCTTGAAGGGCAATTTGGATTAAAACAGAAAATCCATGGTGATTTTCCTTTGCTAAGGCTCATCAATAATGTATAACTGCAGTATTGGCATTGTTTATCTAGTTTTTTTATTGTGCCATAAGGTGGAAGCGAGAAAGTAGTTTTGCATTCGGGATATGCATTACAAGCGATGAAGAACTTTCTATTCTTTCTAGAATATGTTATTGCAAGTTGGCCTTTTCCACAAACGGGACAGAGCATGATTTGATTAGCTATTTTTTCTACTTCTCTTAAATCTTTATTTGCTTGGATTAATTCCTGACCGATATTCTTATTGTTCTTATCAAAACTGGAAATGATCTTTGTTATTATGAGTTTTGCCTCATTTATTATTTTTTCTTCTTTTGCTACTAAATCTTTATTTGAGTTTAGAATTCCATCTGCCTCTTTTTCAAATTGACGTGTTAAGTTCTCATCAATTATAATTGGAGAGTATTTTTCCAAAGTAGAAATTAAAGACATTCCTAATGGTGTCGCCTCAATTGATTTCTCTTTGATATAACCTCTGTCATATAATGTTTCTACAATGCTTGACCTTGTCGCCTTTGTTCCTAGATTTCTTTTTTCTAGTTCTGATACTATTGAAGCTGGGGAATACCTTCTTGGAGGCTGGGTTTCTTTTTGTTCATTTTTGAGTTTGATTATTTTTGCCTTCCCATTTATGTCTGGGAGTTCTTTCTCTTTAAGGACTGTTGGATATACATCCATAAATCCTTTTTCTTTTATTGAAATTCCCCTAGTATTAAATTTTAAATCATTAATTTGTGCTTCAATTTTTTTATTGTAGATTACTGCATCGCTACAAAATAAAGCTAAGAAACGGCGGGCAATTAAATCATAGAGTTTTTTTTCATCTCCATCTAACTCTTGTGTTTCCCCTGTGGGGTATATAGATGGGTGGGCTGGATCTGTTTTCTTCCCTTCAATTGGAGTTTTTCTTGTAATGTATTTTTCAACACCAAATTTTTTTGCAACTCTTGTTAAAATGTCATGGTACTGTAAAGATAGTGGAAGTTGTTGAGAGGATGTTCTTGGATATGAGATTAAACCTCCTAAGTATAGTGTTTGGGCGATCTGCAATGTGCGTGCTGGAGTGAAACCGTAAAATTTGTAAGCTTCTGTTTGCAAGGTTGTTAAATCAAAAGGAACACCCGGTGGAATTTTTTGTTCTGAGCCTGATGTTAATACATATACTTCTTTTCCTTCAAGATTTTTGAATTTTTCTAACTGTGGTCTATCTTTGGCGTTGTCGAAAATGTCTTTTATGTATTTTAGTTCTAGATTATGTTTGTCTATTGTTATAAAGACTTGAAAGTATTTTTCAGATTTAAATGCTTGAATTTCTCTTTCTTTTTCTACAACTAGGTTTAAGGCTGGTCCTTGAACTCGACCAACGGACATGATTTTGAATGAGCCACTTGCTTTTATTGACTCCATTAATGCTCTTGATAAATTAATACCATAAAACCAATCTAAATAATGTCTAGTCTCTCCAGCAATACCTTGTGGCCAATTTAAGGTTTTTGCTTTGTGATCATAGGCTTCCTGAAGTTCTTTTGATGTTAAAGTTGAAAATTTCATTCTATTTGCGTCCTTTTGATTACAAATGAACCTTATAATGTTTAAACCAATTACTTCTCCTTCTGTATCGTAATCTGTAGCTACTGTAAACTCTGAGGCATTTTTTGCCAAACTATCTAGAATTGAATAATATTTCTTTGTGAAATCTTTTTTTCTTGCTAGATAATTTGGAACCCATTTTACATCAAAAATTGGTAGCTTCTTTTCAGAATTATTTTGTTTTAATGTGAATAAATGTCCTACTGCGCAACCAACAAAGATCTTTTTACCATTTCTTTCTAATTCGTAATAACTGACTCCAGCTATAGTTTTTTTGTTGGACTTGCCTGAAGGAGAGCTTAGGGCATCTGCAATTTTGGCAGCTGCTTGAGGCTTCTCCGTTATTATTAATTCATAATTCCCTCTTTTTACTATCTCTTTGGAATTTTTGTTTCTTTTAACTGTTTTTTCTTTTTGTATTGCTTTTTTCTTTAATTTTAAAATCTTTTTCTTGTCACCTTGTTTTTCTATTGTTTCAATCTGTTGTGGAGCTTCTTTTTCTTCAACCACTGTGGATTTTTTAATATCTTCAATTTCTTCTTTATCCATAGTCATGAAATTGTCTAACTCTGATTTTTTCTTTGGTTTTCTCTTTATTGCCATTATATATGGTGGGAAAATGAGGTTTTTAGAGTTTTGGACTGAAAAATCTATGTATTCTTACAAATCTCTAGCTTGCAAGGTCTTCCTTTGGTTAGAAATTGCTCTTTTTATTGCTTGTTTTAGAATATCTTCTACTTTCTTGTTTAACTCTAGGGCCACTTCATCTGCAACATTGGGGACTTTCCCTTCTTTATCTAGTTCTTTTACTGACTTTCGTATATTATTCTTAATTATTAGATTTACTGGCATTCACTTATCAGGTGGGAGTAATATATTAAGTTTTCTAGAAATGAATATATGCATAAATTTGGTTAATTGTTACACAAGCTAAAATAATTAACATTGCAACAACATTTTTCCAGTATATTTTTTCTTTTAAGAAGATGTATGCAAAAATATAGACTAACATTGGCATTAAATTCATGATTAAGACTGTTTGAATGATCCCAAGTTTGATATAACTGAAATAAACTATTATTCCTGCTAGTGTTGTTAAAATATTAGTATAAATCAGATATTTTGGAGATTTCTTTTTTAATGTTTTAAAATTGGGATGTAAGAAAATGTAAAGAACAAATAAAGCTAAGGATGTCCTTATGAACTCAAATGAAAAAGGATCGTAAACTGTTAGTAGTTTCTTTGAAATTATTGCATTTATGGGGGAGATTATTATACTCAAGATTAAAAGAGGGATTAGATATTTGTGGAATGAGAAATGTTCTTTTTTAATGTGGGCCCATAATAAAGCAAGAGAAGAAATTATTGCAAGAATTATTACTAATGAGTTTCTTTCTTCTTTGAATACTATTGATGTTAAGATTACTGTGAAGAGCGGTGCAAGAAGTAAAACTGGTTGCATTTCCGATAATTTTTCGTGTCTAAGGACGGAGTAATAGACTATGTTTACTCCTGTTGTGATAATTACTCCTATTAACAAAAGTATGATCCAGAATAATTGAGATGCTTCTGGCTTGACATGTCCAAGGAAGAGGAAAAGAGGAAGTGTTAAAATGCTTATGATGAAGAAGCTAATTATTAGATAAACTTTGTAATTGATCTTTTGCTTTGAAACAATGTATTTGTCTATTGTTGAAGATCCTGCTTGTGAAACAGAAGCTAGGGCTGTTAAAATTGCTTGGATCATTTTATACACTCTTTTAATTATTCTAAGCCTACATTGCTTGCAATGTTTTTAATCCCTTCGATTGCTATTTTAAAAAACTCATCTAATGTTAATCCAAGATTTTGAGCTTCTTCAATTACATCTCTTCTAATTGCTGCTGCAAATCTTTTATCTTTGAATTTCTTTTTTAATCCTTCTGATTCCATATCGCTTACTTTCCTTCCTCTCATTAAGGCATAAGAATTGATTAAACCAGTAATTGTTTCTGATGAGGCTAGTGCAAATTCTTCTTTTTTCGTTCTTTTTTTGTCTATTAGCCCAGCACAATCAAATCCATAGCCATGGGATATTATAATTTCTATAAACTTATCATCGAAACCTGCATCTTTTAGAATTTTTGGAGCTTTTGTGAGATGTTCTTGTGGATTTTCTTTTGTTATCCCCCAATCTAGATCATGTAATAAACCCAGCATTGCATAATAGTCTTCATCTTCTCCTAATGTTTTTGCTAATTGACGCATAACTGCTTCACTTTCTAGATAGTGGAAGATATCGTGCTGATCTTTGTTGTATTTATGGATCAACCCTAAGGCTTGCTCTCTTGTTATTGGGAGTGTGTTCATGATACTTATCTTAGAACTAGGGTTTATTAAAGTTATTTTTTCTTTTCTTTAGGCCTTTCTTTCTTTAGAGGTTTTAATAAAGGAAATAACTGAGTTTCTCTTATTGGTTTGTCCAATATGAAAGCAAAAACTCTTTCTGACATTCCAAAACCACATGTTGGAGGCATTCCATATTTTAAGGCTTCGACAAATTCTTCATCATTCATTTGAGCTTCTTCATCTCCTTTTGCTCTCATTTCTGCTTGCCTTTTGAATCTTTGTTCTTGGTCTATGGCATCATTTAATTCGGAATACCCATTTCCTAACTCTGAGCCGGCAATTAAGACGAAAAATCTTTCAACTGTTCTTGGATCTTTAGGATTTCTTTTTGCTAGTGGTGAGACTTCAACTGGCTGATTTATTATAAAAGCTGGGCCCCCAATTTGCTTTCTGCAATATTTCCATAAAACATCTATTAATCTTTCTTTCTCTGAATTTTGTTCGTATTCTAATTTCAATGTTTTAATTTTTGATTCAATTTCTTTTGAAGTTGCTTTGAAAATATCAATTCCTGTTTTCTTTTTTATCTCTTCACTGTAGTCTATCCTTTTCCAAGGTTTTTCTAAATCTATGTCGAAACCATGGGTCTTGAATTTTAGAGTTCCAAGTGTTTTTTTAATAGCGTTTTTATATAACTCCTCAACTAAATCCATGCCGTTTTCGTAATTAGCATAAGCCCAATAAAATTCCATTTGGGTATAATCTTGTAGATGTTCTGGTGAAGAACCCTCATTTCTAAATTGTCTCCCTAGTTCAAATGTTTTTTCAAACCCTGCTACCATTAATCTTTTCTGCCATAATTCTCCCATTGAAATTCTTAAAAATACATCTATATCTAAAGTATTGTGGTGAGTTACAAATGGTCTTGCATCTGCTCCTCCTGTTGTATTTTCCAAGACAGGAGTTTCAACTTCGATAAATCCTTTTGATTGCATAAATTCTCTAATTGATTTCCAAAAGATATATTTTTTATAAAATAATTCTTTTAGTTCTGGGTTCATTAATATGTCTAAATACCTTTTTCTGAATTTTTCTTCATCATCTATTATTCCGTGCCATTTCTCTGGTAATGGCAGAATTGCTTTGGATAACAAAGTTATTTTCTTAACTAAAATTGAGATTTCACCTGTTTTTGTTTTTATTATTTTTCCTTCTACTCCGATAATGTCTCCAGAATCAACATATTTCTTGAAAAAATTTATTTCTTTATCAGGTGTCTCTTTTTCTTGGAGTACTACTTGTGTATCTCCTGAAAAATCTCTTAATTTTCCGAAAGCTATCTTACCAAAATCACGTTTACTCATCAATCTTCCAGCTGTCTTGACTTGTGTTGAAATTTTTGATTTAGAACATGAGAGAACATCCTGCTTTTTGTCAAATGAATTGGGATAAGGATTTATGCTGTTCTTCCTTAATTCTTCTATTTTTTTTAGGCGTTCTTTAACAATTTCATCTTCTCTTGACATAAATTAGTAAGAAAAAGTCAATTTAAATAATTAGCGTTTACAGATCCAGAATAGTTATTTTGTTTTTTAATGATTTAATATACTTTTGAAAATCTTTGCCTTTTAATTCTAGAGTTTCTGTGTTTATATTAGGATGAAAAGCCACTGTTTCTGCTTCCCAGATATCTTTGTCAATTATCACTTCAACCTTGGCTTGTTTGTCGTTTATTAATCCGAAAGGTGTAACTGCTCCCTTTGTCAAATCTAAAATTTGTAAAAGTTCTTGTTCATTCGCAAATTTAAGTTTTTCATTTAATCTTTCTTCAAGATTAGAGATGTTTAATTGTTTATCCCCTTTTAACACAACTAAATAAAATCTTCTTGCTTTTCTATCTTTTAGAAAGAGATTTTTTGAGTGTATACCTTTAATATTAACATAATATTTCTCTGCTTCCCCAACTGTATAAACGGCGGGATGTTTGTGCGTTTGAAATTTTATATCTAATTGATTCAGGTAATCTTTTACTGACTTATCTTTCATTTTTTACCTAAAGCTTGATTTACTAATAGATCTGCAACCTTCTGGAATTTATCTTCTCTTTTAACATGTTTATATGTGACTTGTTTAAAGTTCTTTTCTAGCTCTTTAATTGTTAGATAAAAAGCTTTGAGCTCTAACTTTGTAACAGCGTATTTGCCTTGAAGTTGTTTTACTACTAGCTCTGAATCTAAAATGCAAGTTAATTCTTCTTTTGTGTATTTTAATGCTAGATTTAATGCTTTTATTAAGGCAAGGTATTCTGCTTCGTTATTTGTTTTAATGCCTATTTTTTCTTTGTAAGTTTTGATAATCTTGTCATCGTCTCTTACTATTATTCCAATTGCGGCTTCTCCAGGATTGCTTCTGCTTCCGCCATCCGAATTAGTCATAATTACCATTTTGTGATGTTTTTATTTATTGGAAAGAAAGAAAAGATTATTAGTATAAACCCGATTATTATTAATGAAGCCTGCCATAACGGTATATTTATAATACCAAACTTACGACCAAAAAACCAACCTAACCCAAAAAAAGATAAGGCTACTCCTATGTATGATATTATAATTGCAAATTGTTTTTTATTCATTGTATCTTAAGTTACTTTAATTGAAAAACCTTAACTTATCAAATATGTAATATCTTGAATCCTTTTAGATCTTGGAATTTTTCGTTTTTTATTTCTATATTGTCTATTTTGGCTTGTTTATGGGCCTTGCAGAGATCAATTAATTTTTCAACTTCGTTGTGATTGCCTTCAAAGAATGCTTCAACACGGCCGTCCTCAAGATTTCTAACGAAACCCTTTACGTCTAGTTTTTCTGCATTTTCTTTTATATTTGCTCTAAAGAATATGTCCTGTACTATGCCTGAAAAATAAACTCTTACCGCCTTTTTCATTTAAGAGACAAGCTTGTAATGGTTTTAAAGTTAACTTACTATTCGATTATGATAAATTGTTCTATATATCTTTATATCTAAGTTATTTAAAAAGCTAGAATTCTAATTAGTAATATGGTAGAGGTTTTGGTTGAGTAAAATGGTTAATTTAAATATTTTGTCTCAAAGGTATGCTAGTCTTGAAATGAATGCAATCTTCTCTGAGCTGAATAAAAATATTTATGAAAGAAATTTATGGATTGCGGTTATGAAAGCTCAAAAGAAGTTGGGTTTAAACATTCCTTCTGAAGATATAGAAAAATTTGAAGCTGCAAAGACGGATGTTAATTTAGCTAGAATAAGAGAAATCGAACAAAAAACAAATCACGATATTAAAGCTAAGATTCAAACTTTTATTGAAACTGCTGGTGCTGGAGAGTATCTCCATATGGGAATGACTTCTAGAGATTTAACAGATAATGTTGAACAAATGCAAATTAGAGACGCTTCTAAATTAGTTTTTAGTAAATATATCTCCGTGTTAAGACATTTCGGTGAAAAAGCTAATGAATATGAAGATATTATTTTAACTGCAAGAACGCATCATCAAGCTGCACAAATGACTTTACTTGGAAGAAGATTTTCTATGTGGCAAGAAGAATTATTACAACATTTACCTGATTTAGAGAACTTCATAAAAAACTATCCACTTCGAGGAATTAAAGGGCCGGTAGGAACTATGTCTGATATGGCTACACTTCTTAATGATTATCAAAAAGCTCAACAATTAGAAACTTCTGTTTCTTTACAACTAGGATTCGGAATAGTTCTTGATTCTCCTGGACAGGTTTATCCAAGATCTTTAGATTATTCTTTAGTTTCCAAATTAGCTTCATTAAGCGCAGCTCCTGAAAATTTTGCAATTAGTATGCGATTAATGGCAGGATATGAATTAGTTACAGAGGGATTCAAAGAAGGACAGGTGGGAAGCACTGCTATGCCTCATAAAATGAATACGCCACACTCTGAGAGAATTTGCGGACTAGCAGAATTAGTAAAAATGTATTCTGATGGAATATCAAGAATATCTGGGAATCAATGGGAAGAGGGAGATGTTTCTTGTTCTGTTGGAAGAAGAGTTATTATTCCTGATTCTTTCTATGCCTCTGATGGGTTGTGTGAAACGACGTTAAATGTTTTGAATGATATGGGAACTTATCCTCAAGTTATATCTGCCGAAGTAGATAAGTATTTACCATTTTTAGCAACAACTGAAATTTTGCAGTTGGCTGTTAAATCTGGAATGGGAAGAGAAATGGCACACTCAATAATTAAAAAATATGCTATTGATGAGGCATTGAGAATGAGAAGAGGTGAAAAACCAAATCTTGTGGCAATGCTTTCTATGACTCGTGAATTTAAAGATGCTGGAATAACTGATCTTGAATTAAATGATTTAATGAGCAAAAGAGATAATTTTGTTGGCATGGCTTGCGATCAGATTAATGATGTAGCAAATAAAGCTTCTCATTGGACTAGCAAATACCAAGAAAGTGCAAGTTATGAGCCTCGTCCAATTTTGTAGCAATACTTATATAACTGATTAACTTTAAAATAAAATGAAACACGAATTGCCTAAATTACTTTATGCATATGATGCTTTAGAGCCTTATATTGATGCTAAAACAATGGAGATTCATTATACGAAACATCATCAAACTTATGTTGATAAGCTAAATGCTGCACTTGAGAGGCATCCAGAATTGCAGAGCAAAACAGCTGAAGAGCTTATTACTCATTTGAGCACTATTCCGGATGAAATTCGTATGTCTGTTAGAAATCATGGCGGTGGGCATGTTAATCATTCTTTTTTTTGGAGAATACTGAGAAAAGGTAATGCTACTAATCTTCCTGAGGGAGAAATTGCTAAAACTATTATGGATACATTTGGAGGATTTGAAGAATTTAAAACTCAATTTGTTGCAGCTGCAACAAGTTTATTTGGTTCTGGGTGGTGTTGGTTGATTTTAGATGAAAGTGGGATGTTAAAAATAATTACAACTTCAAATCAGGATAATCCGTTAATGCAAGGTTTATTTCCGATTTTGGGGATAGATGTTTGGGAACATGCTTACTATCTTAAATATCAAAATAAAAGAGCTGATTATATTGCTGCTTTTTTCAGTGTCATCAATTGGGATGAGGTTTCTAAAATTTATTTAGATGCAGCTATAGAACAATAAAGTTTTATAAAACAGTTTCTCTTTTAATTTGTATGTTAATAATAAACGAGGTTGGAAGCAAATGAGGGCTAGACATAATGCTGAATTAATGTATGCTTTACATCAGGAGAAGGAATATGCTGGTTCTTTAGTTTTGGGATTGAATGATGCTTTAGTTGAAATAATTGGGATTTTAGCAGGACTGACGTTTGCATTTCCAGATACTAAATTAATCGCAATGGGTGGCTTGATTTCTGGTTTTGTTGCAGCACTTTCAATGGGTTCTAGTGAATATTTATCTGAGAAATCTGTTAAGGGTAAACATCCCCTGAAGGCAGGATTTTATTCTGGAATCGCTTATTTAATTGCAGCTACATTACTTGTATTGCCTTATTTTCTTTTGAAGAGTCCTTATTCCTCTCTTGGATTTAGTCTAGCTTTAACTTTCTTGATTATCCTATTCTTTACATATACTTTATCTTTAGCAACCAAAATATCATTCAAGAAGAAATTTGTCGAAATGGTCTCAATTAGCTTGATTGTTTCTGCAATTTCATTTGCAGTTGGATTTTTACTTAGAAAGTATACTGGGGTTTGAAATTCACACATCAAAAATAACTTCTTTTCTTGCCACATTAATAACTCTTGTTTTGCCAATTCTTTCTTCTAAACCTGCTGCTTCATGAATATGCCCATGAATAGCTATGTCTGGTTGGAATTTTTCTATTGCTTTTCTCACTGCTTTGCTTGCTGGGACTAGATCTGACATTTTTTCTATGATTGTTCCTGATGGATGCATGTGAGTTACCATTATTTTCTTATGAATATTTTTCAAATGACTGTAGCCTTGTTTTAGAAGATCAAAAATTTCTTTTTCTGTCAGACTGTGGAGACCTATGTTTGCCCCTCCTGCTCCAAATATTCCAATATCATTGATTTTTACTGAATAGCCATGTATATTTTTTGTGTTGGGATACATTTCTGCTAGAACGTTTGCAGTTGCAACTGTTTCATGATTCCCTGGAATGAGGAAAACGGGTTTATTCGCTTTGACAAATGGCCCAACAATTCCTTCTATTGATGATTCAAAATATGTTAAATCTCCTGCTAGAATAACAAGGTCTACTTTTTCTTTTACGGCTTTATCTGCTAGTCTTTGAGTTAGTCTTTTATCTCCGTGGATGTCGCCTATGGCCATTATTCTTGTTGTTTTTTCTTGCGTTTTTTTGTTGGTATTAACTGTCATGTTTATATGTGCTAAAGTTCGTTTAATAAGGTTTTGCAATGAATTATTTTTACCACTTGAAATCCACACTTTAGTATCACTATGAATTGATGAAATATATATCAGAAAGGTTTAAAAGTTTCGCTATTGTTGCGAAATATATATTAAAAAGTATATACTCATGGAATTAAAAATGATGATGAAGAACAATTTTGACATCTTCTTTCGAAGGAAGCCAGCTTTGATGTTGGTAGCTCTGAAGAAGCATTCAAAAGTTAGATACGGTAGTGTTTTAGCTAAAGAGGTTGACTGCACATACAGCCATGCTGTAAAGATTCTCCAGACATTGGAGAAATTAAACCTTGTAAGCTTTGAGAAACAAGGGAGAATTAAGGTTATTAAATTAACCAAGAAGGGTTTAGATGTTGCAGATCACATAGAAAACATTAAAGAGATGGTAGGATAATTTTTTTCTATAAGACTGAAAAGTCGGAGAGGTGATTTTGTTTTTAATCGTTATTGAGAAATGTGCTTTTCATAAAGTTTATATATCCTAAAATAATTTAACTTTAGTTCTTGTAAAATGGAAATTATCGATATTAAGGATTTGAGCAAGAAATTTGGCGATTTTACCGCTGTTGATAATGTTAATTTTATTGTTAAGGAAGGTGAAATCTTTGCATTTTTGGGACCAAATGGTGCTGGTAAGACTACTACCATTAAAATGTTGACAACTCTTCTAAATCCGACTAAGGGTTCTGTTAAGGTAAATAATTTTGATGTTATTAAAGAAGCACATTCTGTTAGATCTTCTTTTGGAATTGTTTTTCAGGACCATAGTACTGATGATGATTTAACTGCGCTGGAGAATATGAGTTTTCATGCTGCTTTGTATCGCATTCCTAAAAGTGTAAGCAAAAAAAGAATAGAGCATTTGTTAAGACTAGTGGATTTATGGGACAGAAAAGATGATTTTGTTAAAACTTTTTCAGGTGGAATGAAAAGAAGATTGGAAATTGCTCGTGGTTTGATTCATCATCCTAAGATTTTGTTTCTAGATGAGCCTACTTTAGGTTTGGATCCACAGACAAGAAATCACATGTGGAATTATATATTAAAACTTAATAAAGAAGAAGGCATGACTATTTTCTTTACTACTCATTATATGAATGAAGCTGAAAAATATTCTACTAGGGTTGGTATAATTGATCATGGTAAATTGATAAAAATGGGAACTAGTGCTCAACTGAAAAAGGAAACAAAAACAAAATCTTTAGAAGATGCATTCTTAAAATTAACAGGACATTTAATTCGTGATGAAAGTGCATCTGGGGTAGATAGGTTAAGAAATCAAGCGAAGGCTTGGGGAGCTAAAAGATGAGCGCAATAGGTGCAATGTGGTTAAGACAGTTGAAAAAATACTGGAGGAGCAAACCGAGAATGATTGGTTCTTTAGCACAACCGCTTTTGTTTTTAGTTGCGCTTGGTTTTGGATTAGGTCCTATATTTGAAAAAGCAGGTGGAGGAAATTACATTCAATTTTTAGCTCCTGGAGTAATTGCTATGGGTATAATGTTTACAGCAATGTTTTCTGGAATAGAGGTTTTATGGGATCGCCAATTTGGTTTTTTGAAAGAGACTTTGGTTTCCCCTTCTTCAAGATTTTCAATATTTTTAGGTAGAACCTTAGGGGGAGCTACGGTTGCTACAATTCAAGGTGTGCTAGTTTTGGTGATAGCTATGTTAATTGGATTTAGACCTGATAATATTTTGTTAATTCCCTTTGCTGTTATATTCATGTTTTTGATAGCTATGATGTTTACAGCCTTTGGAACAGCAATAGCAACTAGAATGGAAGATATGCAGGCTTTCCCTTTGATAATGAATTTTATAATGATGCCCCTATTCTTTTTATCTGGGTCTTTATTCCCGTTAGAGTCTGCAGCTGGAGCAATAAAGACCATAGGCGTTTTCAATCCTTTGTCATATGGTGTGGATGGTTTAAGATTAACATTGCTTGGAAATGCTCATTTCGGTATTTTATGGGATTTGAATATCTTAGTGGGTGTGAATTTAATCTTATTCCTTTTAGGAGTTTATTTGTTCTCTAAGATTAAGACTTAATTCTTTGCGATCTTCCACATTATATTAAAATAGCTTTTATAGGCTGTTGAAGCTTCTTTGCTATCGATTAAGAAAGCTGTTGGTGATTCACTCCACATTATAATAGCAACTTTATTAGAATAAACATAGGTTAATGTTGGTGGACTGTATTCTGATAAAAACCTAAAATTTCCAAAAGCTCCTGTCACTGTTTTTGTTTTTCTGAACTGTTCATTCATTAAGATTTTGCTTTGTATTTTTCTCTTTCTTTTTTCTTGTTGAAAATAATCGAAGAACGGGCCTAGAAATTCAACTGTTTTCATACCTTCACCAAAAGCGATGTATTCCTTATTTTCTAAAATTTCCTCAAAAATGGTTTTAATTGCTTTAATTCCTTGATAGATCTTGGCTGTGTTTTCTTTTTTTGGCTGTTTTTCCTTTAACTTTAATTGTGAAATTATTTCTTTAAGTGACGGTTCTTTTTCTTTGTAGACACTCAGTAATAAGTCTGGGTTAAGAGCTGAGTAGGTCAATACTTTATTTTTCTCAAAGTAACTTACAAATCCTTTTTCTTTAAGTGAATTAAGTAAATCATAAACAGTTCTTCTATGTAGGTGTGTTTTATCTGCAATCTTTCCTGCTGTTGATGGCTCTTCTACTAAAGTCGCGTATATTTGAGCTTCTTTTGAGTCCATTCCTAAATTGATTAGCGGCGTTAAATCCATATTTAATTATAAAATCTGGATTATATAAACCTTTATTTTGTGGTGAAATTATTACCACATATCTTTAAGAATGTCACAAGACTACCCATTAGTAATAAATCATAGGAGGTTTAATAAAAATGAAAAATAAAAATACAGAGAAAAGAAATAGAGAACCATCAAAACTCGATGTATTGAGAAATATGAAAGAGCAATTTTATGAAAGTGATCCAGCTAGACAGGCTGGGGAATTCGTTTCAACATTTGCTAAAACATATGGAGGTATGGCTATTGCTCCTTATATTATTCCCTCAACTCTTGATAATCCTAATTTTATAGTAACAAAGGAAGGGAATAAGTATGGTGATGGTGGAGCTTTTGCTGGATTTACATTTGGACTTTTGGCAGGTATAGCAACTGATTTAGGACAACTTGTTGCTTGGTCTACAATTCCTATGGGGTTACATCATCCAGAGTACTTAGCAATTCCGATAGCTACTAATCTTGCTTCTGGAGCTTATGAATGGTATCAGGAAACAAGAAGAAATCTAACTCGGAAAATTTAGAAAGTTTAGATGAGCAAAGCTAATATTTGGTTAACACCTATATTTATAAAATTTGTTTTTTATTATTAATATATGAATAGTAAAAGGGGACAGGTAACTATCTTTGTGATTATCGCTATTGTGATTATTGCCGGGGTTGTTTTAGTTTTTTCTTTAAATAAAGGATCTTTTTTTAATTCTAAAAATAAAGATGTTCAAGATGTTCAAGATCATGTTGATGTTTGTTTAGAAAAATCCCTTAAATCTGCTCTTTTTTCGAACTCTATTCAAGGGGGTTATTTTGATACTCCGTTAGATTCTGTTCATTATCAGTCAAGAGAATACAATCTTGATCAAATTATCCCTTACTATCTTGAAAATGGGGTAGATAAGGCAATTAATAGGGAAAATCTAGAAGTTGAATTAAATAAAGCTGTTAAAAATAATATTAATGACTGTTTAAATTTCTCACAATTTAACTCTGAGGTAAATTATTCCTCGGAAAACTTTATTTTTGATAGTTCTATTGCTGACGATTCTGTAGAGATTAGTGCTATTATGCCTTTATACATTGCTCGTAATGGATCAACTTCTTTTTTGAAAGATTTTAAAACTTTAGTCCCCACACTTTATGGAGATTATTATCGACTAGCTCTTTCTATGAATGAAGAACAAAAAAATTATCCAGACAGTGTATGCTTATCTTGTTTTGATTCTTTAGCTCAGAATTATAGCATGGAAGTTTTTACTAATGAAATTACAGAGTCTTCATCTCAAGTTAATATCTATTACTTAATTTCTAATCAAAGTAAGAATGATCCTGTTAAATTTTATTCTTTTGCACATAAATTTAATTTGGAGAAAAAATGAAAAAAATATTATTTGTCCTTATCTTGATACTTTTTACTGTTCAATTAGTTTCTGCTGCTGATTTTGCCAGTATTGGAATGCAAGGATTAAGTTTTGTTAATCCTCAAGCAGCTCAGATAGTAAATGGGATTGTTTGTATTTCTAATCCAGTCTTGTGTATTCAACAGAAAATTGTTGGATCTGTGACCTCTGGAGTTTTACAGAAAGTTGCTGAAGCAAATCCTGCGGCTGCTCAGGCCATTTCTGTGTATAATCAAGTTAAGGGTTATGTAGATCAGGGTGCTAAAATTAGTGAAGATTTGAAAGTTAATGAACTAGGAAAAATAGAAAGTGGAAAGATCCAATTTAATGAGAAAGATCAATCTATTGGAAATTTGATTGGAAAAGATCTTGATCAAGACTTCTTAATTGTTTCTTCTGTTAACTTGGAAAAGAAAGATGGTTTAAACACTTTAACCTTCACAGAAGATTCAAGTTTTTTAAAGATTAAAGATTTTACTGGAAAACCTAGATTGTTTGATAATATTGTGAAAAGTGATGAGAAAAATCCAGCTTACCTTAAGTTGAATGAAAAGGGCGAAATTATTAATGCTGACTTTAGTGTAAATGAGAAAGGGGGTGTTTATTATTTTGGGAATGATCGGATTGTCGCACCTCCAAATTCTAAAGTGTTTTTTGATAGATCTCAGCATAAGCTAAAAATAAATGTGCCTGAAGGTGGGGAAATAAAGGAATTGCCTTCTAATGTTGATTCGAAAAGCGGAGGAAATTTTGTTGAGATTTCCGGAAAGAATATTAAACTTCCAGGGGGGGCAGTATTAAATGAAGGAACAATAACTTCTGTTGTTGGAAAAAGTTATATCTTAAAAAATAGTGATGCGGTGATAAATGGATTTAGAGTAAGCGCGGATAAAACTGATGTTGAGTTAAGATACTCCAAAGATTTGAAAACTCCTGGAAATTATGTGACTTTTTTGGATAATAAAATTTATTCTGGTGGAGACGGGTTTGATATTAAATTTGCATCAGATAATCCTACTTCTCCTAAAGAGTCTTTAATAGATTTAAAGAAATCTCAAAATAAAGAATTCTTTCAATTAGGAGATAAGGGAGAAGATGTTAAACAAATCCAAAAAATAGTTGGGATGAGTGGAGATCAGCAAGATGGGGTTTATGGTGATTTAACTGATCAAGCTGTAAAAAAATGGCAGGCGGCTAATGGATTAAAAGGCGATGGCCTTTTTGGAAAAGCTTCTTTGTCTTACGCAGAGGGTAAACCTCTTGTAGATTTTGATAATGGAGTTAAAACATTTAAGATCGGAGATAAAGGAGAGGATGTTAGGTTTTTACAAAAAATGGTGGGCTTAAAGGGAGATGATATTGATGGAGTTTATGGGTCAAAAACAGAGCAAGCTGTTTCTGATTGGAAAAATAAATATGGAATTAATGAACCAGATTTTGGTTTGAAATCATTAAATAAGGTTAACGATATGTATGGAAAAAATATTATTTTGTCTATGCAAGGTGGTTCAGCGGTTTTAGAAAATGGAAAAGAAGGGGTGGTTATTGATTATAAAGGGAAAGGTGAACTAAGTCTTGGTGCAAAAAAATATTCTTTTGATGGAGATAAAGTTCAAAGAATTCTTTCTTCTCAATTAACTAACTTGGATGTTCAAACGCCTGTGACTTTGAATACTAATACGAAGAGTTTAATTTCTCAAGGCGGAAGTGTTCGTTTTGGCGATCTCAACAATGAAAATTTGTATGGTAAAATTCGTCCACAGATTGACCCAAGTAGCACAAGTTGTGCAGGTACTGTAAGGGCAGTATGTAACTTACAAAGTTTAGAGAATGCAGGTGGAGGGTTTAAAGGAAAGATCTCTGAAAACGTTGGAGTAGGCGGAAATGCGTGGGAGATGCAGAAAAATATTATCGATAAGGGGGGAGAAAAAATATGGAGCAAGGAAGATATTTTAACTGCTGATCAAAAAAATCAGCTCGAACAGTTAAAAAACTCTATTAAAGGGGAAGGCTCTTTATCTGATGAATCAAAAAGAAAAGAACTATCTCAATCTTTGAGAGATCCGGAAGGTAAGATATTAAATAGAGATTCTTTTAATTCTCCAATTGATATAAAAGAGGGTGATGTTGTTTCTATGTATTATAGAGACTCTTCTTTTTTGAGTACTGCTCTTGTAAAGGGTGATAATGGTCAGAAAAATACTCATGTTGGGATTACTATTGGTGATGATGTGGTTAATATTCCTCTTTCTTCCGGAAATATTCTTGATAATGTTCGTAGTAAGTTAGGTGTTTCAGATTCTTCACTTTACCTAGACAAATTTTCTTATACTGATTCTCAAGGTGTAGAAAGAAATGCTTTTCTTAAAGGAGGAAGTTTTGTGGATGAAAGCGGAAGCGCTATTGGCTCTATTAGTAATCTTAAGATTTACAGACCTAGAATTGCCCATATGATTCATTATTATCAGGGTGAGAGTAATCCGTTTCATATTGAAGATCTTGATAAGGTAATAAGTCGTGATGACATTTCGTTATACGGCGTTACTAGGCCAGCATATACTAGTTACCTTAAGGATTATTATCCTTCAAGAGATGTAGCTTCTGCAAGTGGGGGAGAAACAATTTTACAAAAAATTGGTTCATTTTTTAGAAATTAAAATATAATTACTAATTTTGTCTTTTCCACCTTTTGATTCAATTCTTCCTCTTAAATAGAATTGAGATGAAGATCCTCCATCAAGATTAACGGCCTTTTCACAGTTTAATTCAGTATGCATTAAATTAGCCATTTCTGTTAGGGTTAATCCTTTTAAGTAGGAATATTCAGAGGAGGCTAGTATAATTTCACTATTTTGATCGATGCCTAAAACTGTACGTGCTGTTTTCCTTGTATCATTACTTATTTTTTGAAGTTGATTATTATAAATAAGAACAGGGTAGCCTTGAATTGCAAATTGATAATCTCCACTTTCATTAAATCTTCTATCATATTTGATATCTGCTTTTTCATCTTCAATAAAAAATACTCCTGAATTAGACTTTTTTATTTTATTGCTCAGTTTTTTATAACTTGAGATTAATAATCCGTGTGGTGAGAAATCTTCATTGAAAAAAGAACCATTCACAAATGCTAGTGGGTTCTTTTTTTGAACGTCTTCAAACGTTAAGCCATTATTCCCTAAAAACAATTCCAATTTGAAGTGTTCTGGATTGATTGTTATGTAATGGATATTTTCGTTTTGATATTTTATTGTACCTGCTTTTAAGTCTTGTTGTGAAGGTATTTTTCTTGAAACGATAGGAGTAGTCTCTTTTTGAACTATTCTCTCTAGTGGTGTTCCTGTTGTTGCTACCACTAAACCTAACAATGTTAAAGCTGATAGGGTTAATAGAGATCTTTTCATTTGCTTCATAGTTTTTAGAAAAGAGAGGCATATTTAAACCTTTGTTTTGTTACTACTGGTCTGAGACACTAAAATTTGATATGGCCTCGACGGGATTTGAACCCGCGACACCTGGATTGCTCTTGTATTATTAAGAGTCCAGTGCTCTACCAGGCTGAGCTACGAAGCCTTAATTTAGATAGAAAAAATTAGTTTAAAAAACTACTTATGTATAATTTTATATATGGTTTTCCTGTGTCTTTAGAATGTTAACTTTTTGTCCGAGATGTAAGAAAATGATGACTCCTATGAAACAGGAGGGGTTTACATTTATGGTTTGCGATGACTGCGGTATTAGTGAAAGAGTTCATTCTGAAAACTTTGTGGAAAAGAATGAAGAGGAAGAACTAGGAGAAGGAGTGATAAGAAATGAAAATTTATTTGCGACTTATGAGCATAAATGCTCGAAGTGTGGATATGATAAAGCTGAAGTCATAGATATGGGGATATTTATTTCTGATGAGGATAATTTAATCTTGATTAGGTGTGGTAAATGTGGGCATACTGATAGACTTGGAAGAAAGACTTCTTAATCGTTTGAAGACTTACGAGGACTTATATAGTCTGTTATTTGACACTCTCTTATGACATCAGATGATTTTAAAATAATGCTTGCAATATGTTTACTTATATTTGGAATTATATTACAAACTGGATTTAGTTTTGATAATTGGTTTTTGAATATTTCTCATTTGTTTGGGCATATTTTGAGCTTGGTTTAGATTTCTATAAGAATTATACTTAAAACACCGAGACCAATACCTATTTTGTTTATTATGGAGAGATCTTCTTTGAAAACTAATACTCCAACCAGTGAGATTATGATTAAATTTAGCAAGGTGAATATGGATATTGCTTTTGATAAAAATTCGTATTTAAGAGAAATAGCCCAGAACAGTGTTCCTAGTGCGTAAATGATTAAACCGATTATTAACAAAATATTTTTGTTTTCTATAGACCATTTTTTGAACAAAATGTCTGCTAATATTTCTAGAACAACTGCAATTGCGATTAATATATAGAAAATGTACTTTATTGTTAATACTTGAGGCATGATTAGAAATCTGCTTTGGGATTAATAAAGTTTACAGTGATAATCTTTAATCTTCTTCAACTCGAAGTTCATTAAATGTATAAATTCTTCTATTGCCTGTAAATGGATTCTCAGATAATTTTGCTGGAATTGTTTTAATTCCTCTTTGCCAATATGAATAAGCTGTATTGGTTCCGTTTTGGACAATATACAGGTCTTCTCTTTTTTCAACTTCTAATGGTAAATTTAACTCTAAGAATGCTAATTGTTTGATTACTTTTTGTTCAACTCCTCTTAGCTCAAATCTGTGATTTCTCCACTCTTCTCCCCATTTTATCTGTAAGTGCTCGATCCATCTTTTTGCTTCAACAGCTGGTCTTTTAACGTAATTTTGTATAAATCTAAGTGAATCTAGATTTACTTGAATTATATCTGTTTGAGTTTGCATTTTAATTGTTTAGAATTTTTTTCTTATTTAAATATTTTTAATGATACTCTCTCCAAGTGTGTTCGCACTTAGTGCATTTGAAGAAACGAGTTTCAGCTTCATCGCCTGCTCTGGTTTGAGCTGTCCAGAAATATGCTTCTTTGTGTCCACATTTTGTGCAGTTGGCAGCTACAACGGGGAAA